>JABUBN010000159.1_pt1 | contig 18203 bp, 21 predicted proteins | sample 7240341 | NCBI WGS metagenome assembly JABUBN01 (sample SAMN07256345, study PRJNA390944) | subsurface metagenome | isolation source: Methane hydrate marine sediment | place: Pacific Ocean: Eastern North Pacific, ODP site | reverse complement strand
CACAAATCTATATTTCACAGTTTGAGACAGGAGGACTCATCCCTTCTGAGAACCATATTAAGAAGATTGTTGAGATTCTGGACCTTGATAGAGAAACATTTAATAAAGAGCTTTCCCAGTTCTATCAGGCCAAAAAGAAAGAGCTAAAGAAACAAATAGAGGAGAGGTAAGATAATACTGAAATACCACTGTGAACATCACTTAAAAGTAATACAAATAATAGAAAAGAATTATCAATAAAGTATAAATAATTTTAAGAGAGATAATGTGGAGATATGATCTATATAATAGCAGATGATCTAACTGGAGCTAATGATACTGGAGTTCAATTTTCTAAAAAAGGATATAATACGATTGTTTCAATATTAAATGAATCAGGGAATTTAACCATTCCTAAAAAAATAGATGCATTAGTAATTGATACTGAGACGCGCGAAGTTGATGCTAAAACTGCTCGACAAATGCTAAGAAATATATTAAAAAAGTTTAATTTTAGCGATAAAGATATATTCTACAAAAAAGTAGATTCGACTTTAAGAGGTTGTATAGGGGCAGAACTTGAAGGGATGATGAATATTTTAGAAAAAGATATCTGTATTTTTACCCCTACCTTCCCTTCTCATCAACGGATTACTATTGGTGGATACCTCATTGTAAATGGGAAGCCCTTAGGGTTAAGTAAATATTATAGTGGTGATCTAAACGCAGGAGAGGCTTCTTTTATACCTTTCCTATTAAAACAGCAGACTAGCCTTTCTATAGCTAGAATAGATTTTATAGATGTTACTAAAGGCCAAGAGGTTATCTTTAAAAAGTTAAACAAATTATATCAGGAAGGGAATAAAATTATAATAGTTGATGCTACTGAGGAAGTGCATCTAAAGGATATTCTTAACAGTATTTTAAAATTTGAGGGATCAGTTTTATACGCTGGTTCAGCTGGTTTAGCTAATCATTTCCCCGAAATCTGTAATAAGAATAGAAGTTTCAAACTCAATATGGAAAAAAATAAAGGGCCCATTTTAATAGTTAGTGGTTCACGAAGTCCAATAACAAAATCTCAGATAACTCATCTTAAGGAGGAATTAAAATTATTTGACTTAAACATCGATATAGAAAAAATTTGGTCTAATAGAAAAACAATTTTAGAACATTATCTAACAGATTCAATTACCGTTATAAAAAATGGACAAGGTTTAGTTATTCATACTGACCCTATTTATAATGATAAGGAGAACATAAACAATAAGCTAATGCAAAAATATAATCTTAGCTTTAGAGAATTAGAATTGACTGTTAGAGAGTTTTTGGGAGAACTTACTGCAAAGATAGTAAGGAATAGTCCTACAAGAAATTTAATCTTAACCGGGGGAGATATAGCTTTAGGAGTTTGTTCTGCCCTTGGTATTCAAAATTTAAATATTGTAGATGAGCTCTTGCCTGGTATCCCACTTTCTACAGCTAATCTTAAAAATTTTAGTTTAAAAATAGTTACTAAAGCAGGTGGGTTTGGTGAGAAGGATACCTTATTTAAGTTAATCAAGAAGCTTACTGTGGAGGAAAGGGTTTAGACCCTAAATTAAATGAGAAAACCAATTATAAGTATTACTATGGGAGATCCCGCAGGTATAGGAGCAGAGATTATAGTAAAAGCTTTAAGCAAAAAAGAGATTTATAAAAAATCAAAACCAATAGCTATTGGAAGTAAATGTGTTATAAATGATGCAATAAAATTTATTCCTTCGAATTTAAAGTTGAATGTTATTAAAAATATAGAAGAGATAAAAGGAGAATTTGGAATAATAGATCTTGTAGATCTGGACAATATAGGACTCGATGAATTTAATTATGGGGAAATAAGCGCTAAAGCAGGTAAAGTATCATTGGATTATATTTACAAGGGGATTGATTTAGCTATGAAAGGTTTAGTAGATGCGGTAGTAACTGGGCCTATTCATAAAGAAGCTATTAAGGCTGCTGGTTCACCTTATGCGGGCCATACTGAAATATTTGCATCGCGTACTAAAACAAAAAATTACGCTATGATGTTGGTAGATGATAATTTAAGAGTAATTCATGTTTCTACACATGTTTCCTTACGTCAGGCGTGTAATTTGGTAAAAAAGGAGAGAGTTTTAACGGTTATTCGTTTGGCGGATAAAACATTGAAAGATTTAGGAATCAAAAATCCGAAAATTGGAGTATCCGGACTAAATCCTCATGCCGGAGAAGGGGGACTTTTCGGTAATGAAGAACTTGGAGAGATTATTCCCGCTATTGAGCAAGCGAAAAAAGAACATATAACCGTTGATGGACCGGTTCCTCCGGATACCATTTTTTCCAAAGTAATTGGTGGTCAGTATGATATTGCGGTAGTTATGTATCATGATCAAGGACATATACCTATGAAGGTTACCGGATTTAAGTATAATAAATCGACCAATAAATGGTTATCCATGAGTGGTGTCAATGTTACGGTCGGTTTACCGATAATTAGAACTTCAGTGGATCATGGTGTTGCATTTGGAAAAGCTGGAGAGGGTAGGGCTAATGAAGAAAGCATGGTAGGAGCTATTAAAATGGCTATTGATTTTGCAAAATAGACTAAAATAACAAAATAATGCTATTTAAGGCAGGAGGCTTATCACAATGAAGAATTTTATATTTAAAATGCCTTGTAAGATTGAGGTTGGTTTTTCTAAAAGTAGAGAAATAGTAAATATAATTAAGAAAAAAAAACTTAAGAAAGTATTAATACCCATTGATTACAATTTAAAAAAGATGGGGATAGTTGATTATATATTTAATAATTTAAAAGAGGAGAATATTTCTTTTACAGTATTTGATAATATAAAAAATGAGCCGACAATAACTGAAATAGATCAAGCTATTAAGGAGCTGAATATTATTTCTAATTACGATGGAATTATTGGTATTGGTGGTGGTAGTACAATTGATACGGCTAAATTAGTGGCTATCTCTGGCAGTATTGAGGGTTCTGTAAGGAATTATATAGGAACGAATTTGATTGATAAACCAGGTATTCCATTAATTATTCTCCCTACAACTTCAGGTACAGGTGCCGAAGTTACACCTAACGCTATAGTTAAGGATAAAAAAAGGGAATGGAAAAAAGGTATAGTCAGTCCTTATCTAATACCGGATTTGGTTATTCTTGATCCTGAACTTACATTTTCAGTTCCACCAAAGATTACTGCTGAGACGGGAATAGATGCTTTTACTCATGCAGTTGAATGTTTTATTTGCAAAAAATCAAATCCAATGAGTGATTTATTTGCTTTGGATTCCATGAGATTAATCAGTAAATATCTTCGAAGAGCTGTTAGAAATGGAATCGATAAAGAAGCAAGGTACTATATGGCGCTTGGTAGTCTTTATGGAGGGATAGCTATAACAAATTCCGGTACAGGGGGAGTACATGCTCTGGCTTATCCGCTCGGCGGTAAATACAATTTCAGTCATGGGTTATCCAATTCAATCCTTCTGGCTGGTGTAATGGAATTTAATTCAAAAGTAGTTCCAGAAAAGTTTATTAAAGTTGCTGATGTAATGAAAATTAAAACTACTAATTTTCCCAAAGAAAAAATCGTAAAATCTGTTGTGGATAAAATTAGGAAACTGGTTAGCGATGTCGGTATTACCATTGAAGGATTCGAGGTTTCTGAAAAGGTATTAGACAATCTTGCAACAATGGCTATATCAGAACAACAACGCCTTATTAAAAATAATCCACGAGAAATAATATTTGAGGATGCAAAAAGAATATATAAAAAGGCCCTTAAAGTAAAATAGCTAAAAATAGTATAGGAGGTGGTAAACAAATAGGATAATAAAATGAAAAGATTATTATTTTGTTACCTGTATTAAAATTTTTAAGGAGGATTATGTAATGAGGAAGTTTTTAATAATGATAATTTCAATTACTCTTATTTCTATATCGGTTTTATGTTTACAAGGTTTTGCTAATACTGTAACGATTACTTATTTGACACCTGAAACCGATCCAACAACAGTAGAGGTTGATAATAATATTATAAAGAGATTTGAGGAGACGCATCCTGACGTTAAAGTTAATATTCAGCATGCTAACCTTGAGGATGTCCTTCCAAAGCTTGCTGCTCAGCTCAGGGCTGGTACTGCACCAGATATAGCTTTTTTCTCTCCTCGTATGGTACCAGGATTAGTTGAACAAGGGTTTCTTCTTCCACTAAAAGATCTATTTGAAGATATAGGTGATATTCCTAGAAAATTTGTTACTCCAAATTTAGATCACAAAATATATGACATACCTATTCATACAGAATCACAGGTACTATATTATAGGAAGGACCTTTTCGAGAAGGCTGGAATTAAGCCTCCAACTACTTTTGATGAATATTTAAAAGCAGCTGAAGCTTTGACAGTAGATACTGATGGAGATGGTAAAATTGACCAATATGGTATTGCCATTCTTGGAGGAATGCCATCAAATTATTTTTTCTTTTCAGCTTTTTTATGGGCTAACGGTGCAGATTATTTTGATGAAAATAATAATGTGGTCATAGATTCTCCCGAAGCTATTGAGGCCTTAGAATTTTATGGTAAACTTGCAAAATTTGCTCCTCCAGGAGTAGTAAATACTGGAAATGTTGAAGTTGCAGTGCAGTTTTCAGAAGGACTTGTATCTATGGTTCGATTTCCAGGAAGGTTATTATCTACTATAGACCGATATAATCCCGAATTAGCTTCGAAAATTGATGTTGTAACGACACCTGTAGGACCTTCAGGAAATAACCCAATTGTTCATGCTTGTATAAATAGTTTTGTTGTGTTTAGCGGTACAAAGCATCCAGAGATAGCTAAAGAGTTTGTTAAATTCTATATGTCGGGAGAACAGTATTTAGAATATCTAACTGCTTCAGTACCGGGCCATGCTTTACCGGTACGTAGCAGTTGGCTAGATAATCCTGAATATTTTGAGTTTCCTGGCATTAAGAAGAATAAGGATATTATAAAAAAATCTATGGAATTAGCCTATAAGTATGGAACCGATTTTCAATTCCGTCACGATACTGTAAATCCTTATTTGGGAGAAGCCCTTTCAATGCCTAATCTATCAACAGAGCTTAACAAATTTCTTGCTGGGGATCTAACGGCTGAGCAAGCTCTTAAAAATGTAGCTAATACTTGGCGTAAAAGATTTGGAATTAAATAAAAAGTATTAGATTAGGATTAGGTAGATATCTTACATGGTACCTACCTAATCCTAAGCATAAGAAAGTTGAAAGTGGTTGTCTATGTTGAAAAAAAAAGATAATATAATGGGATTTTGTTTTCTTATTCCAGCTCTAATACTACTTAGTATTCTGATTATTTATCCTTTAATTAATGCTACATATTTAAGTTTTCATTCACAATTAATATATGAATTAAAAGGACATTTTATAGGCTTAACTAATTATATTGAAACGCTTCAAGATAAAGAATTTTGGAATGCTTTATCGTTAAGCATTATTTGGACAGTAGCTAGTGTGATTGCACAAGTTTTGTTGGGAGTTAGTGCAGCTTTATTACTTAACGAAGATTTTAAAGGGAGAACTTTAGCACGGGCATTAGTATTATTGCCGTTTTTTATGCCTACTATTTCTGTAACCCTGATGTGGAAATGGTTATTGAATGAAAATTACGGGATATTTAATTATATATTAATGCAACTTAATATTATTAGTAAGACAATAAGTTGGCTAGCAGATTCTCGTTTTGCTTTTTTTTCTCTAATTTGTATTGGTATTTGGCGCTTTTCACCTTTTGTTATTATCAATATTCTTGCTCGTTTACAGACAATTCCACTAGAATTATATGAAGCTGCAGAAATTGATGGTGCTAGCAAATGGAGTCAGTTTAGATATATTACTTTACCAGAGATAAAAGGTGTTTTATTAGTTGTAATTCTCTTAAGAGGAATATTTATGTTTAAAAAAGTAGATATGTTTTTGATTCTTACCGGTGGGGGGCCGGGCACTAGCACGCAAACATTGCCTGTATTAATATATAAATCTGCCTTTAAAGCCATGCAGCTTGGTAAAGGTGCTGCAGATGCAATGGTGACATTATTAATTGTTACAGTTTTTATTATATTATACATGAGGATTACTGGAAAGTCTCAAGAAGAGGTAGGATAGTATGAATTTTAAAAAAAATATTTCTCATATATGCTTTTATTTATGTGTTTTAGTTTTCGTATTATATTCCGTAGGCCCAATTATTTGGATGTTGCTTTCATCGCTTAGGTCAAAAGTTGAATTTTTTAATATTCCACCTACAATTTTTCCCAAACAATTTACTTTTATTAATTATATTCTTTTGTTTAGTGAAACTAATTTTATTCAATTCCTGTTAAATAGTGTTTATATAACAATAGGAACTATTTCTACAAGTGTTTTAGTTTCAACGTTAGCTGCTTATAGTCTGACTAGATTTAATTACCGTGGGAGAAATTTATTTACTATTTTTTCATTGTTCGCATATCTGTTACCTTCGGTGTTATTGGTTATACCTTTATATTTATTTGCTGTAAAAGCAGGACTTGCCAATAAATTAACTGGATTGATATTGGCCTACATAGCTTTATGTTTACCTTATTGCATATGGATGATGAGAGCATTTCTCCGAAGTATTCCTATTGAGTTTGAAGAGGCTGCTTTCGTTGATGGAGCAGGAAGGTTAAGGACATTATTTAATATAGTGATTCCAATGGCGTTGCCTGGAATAATATCTACAACAGTTTTTATTTTTATTTTTGTTTGGAATGAATATTTATTTGCATTAATTTTTATGAGTTCTGATCTAAAGTTAACTTTTCCAGTAGGTTTAAATAATTTTGTAACCCAATTTGACATATATTGGGAATATATTTTAAGTGGAAGTGTTATTGTTAGTATCCCTGCATTAATAATATTTTTACTTGCTCAAAGATCTTTAATAAAGGGCTGGGGAGGTGGCGGTATCAAGGGTTAGGGATTTTTAGAAAAAGATTTTTTATAAAATACTATCTAAATATAGTTTCAAAAATTTTGTTATTTTTAAAACTGGTATATCTAAAAGAAAGGAGGAATTTAGCAAAAAGTTAATAAGTATTGTATAAAGATAAAATAAAATTGTTCAATTAGGAGGAATTTAAAAATGTATAATAAAGAATTAAAGGAGAGATTCAACGGAATAGGAGCATTAGTTTTAACATGCTTTGATGAGGATTTGCAATTAAATTTAGACGGGTTAAAGAAGAATGTAAGATATATGATAAATAATGGTATAAATGCATCTAATGGATTTTTGATTGCAAATGGTAGCACAGGAGAATGTTATGCTATGAATATACAAGAAAGGAAACAGGTTATAAAGGCAACAATTGAAGCAGCAAATAATGAAGTTCTAGTAATGGCTGGTTGTAATGATACGAATGTATTTAATGTAATTGAATTAGCAAATTATTCAAAACAAGTTGGAGCAAATGCTGTAATGATTGTTCAGCCATATTACTTACCATTTAATGAAGAGCAGATGTATAGTTTTTATAAATTTATTGATGATAATATTGATTTACCCATAATGCTATATAATAACCCGGTTGTAGCAAGCCAGAGTGATATGTCAATTAATTTAATAAAAAGGTTAGCTAAATTAGAACATGTTTTTGCCTTAAAAGAGACTACACCAAATATAAAACGTTTTTTTCATACACAAGTATTAACAAAAGAATTGTTAGTTTTTGCAGGCTCATCATCATTGCAACCATTTGGAGCTATTGCTGGAATGAGTGGTTTTATTTCATTTATTTCAAGTTTTAATCCCCGATTACAGGTAAAATTATGGGATGCAATTAGGAAAGAAGATTATAAAGAAGCCCAAAAATTTCATTCACAAGAGCTTAGGTTATATGATTGGTGGTGGAGCGGTAACATAAAACAAACTTTTGGTCAAGTAGTTCATGCTAAAAAAGCAATGGATTTAATGGGCTTAGAAGGAGGATGTTCAAGGCCTCCATTATTACCCATAAAAGAAGAACAAATAGAAGGATTAAAGAATATATTAAGAGAATGGGAGCTTTTGTAATAAATGAATGGAGAATATTATATGAAAATTTGTGGGTACGAGTTTTATCCAGAACAATCTACAAAGAATAAGAGAAATAAAATTTAGCCGTGATCAAGAATTCAGGTCGAATCAGATTGAGACCTTTATAGCTACTTATAGAGTTGATTGATGATGATTATATAATATAATTCGTTTTAGTTCGGTATTTTAGCCTGTGTCAATTTAACAAACTTGACATGTAAGGGATTTGCTTAGATCAGGAATTAAAATTTTTGAGAAGGTTGTTTTATGTGGGGTAATGCAGGGATTTTAATAAAAAATTTTACGGAAAATGAAATGCCTAAGAGATATCAAAAGCCTTATAGACTAATGTTTTCCAGAAATAGGGGAATAAAAATTATAGTAGAATTTATGAGACAAATATAGCGTATAAATACATAAAATATATTTTTGTTTTTGTAGAATGTCTTAAATGTTATTCGAGATTTAAAAAAAAGAAAAATAGCCTTAATTTTTTGGGAGAACTCGGGGACCCGAGTAATTTTTTTGCCTTTTTTTCATTTAACACAAGGGCTTCTATTAAATAACGAGTGTTCAATTTTATTCCTCTTGGATAGAAGGGAGAATTAAAAAATGAAAAAAAGTGATTAGATTTTAAATTATGAAATCGAACTCCGACGGTCCGGCTTTCTCTCCAGAGTTCTCCGGGTTGCCGGTTCCTCCCCCCCTTCTTTTGACCCTGTCTAAGGGGGGCAGAAAAAAAATTTAGGGAGGTGGTCAAATTCGAATAATTTTTACCAAAGGAAGTCCAGAAAGGAGGTGAAAATAATGAAGTATGAGAAAGCTAAAATTGAAAAAGTGGAATTTAAGGTCGAAGCATGTTGTTGTTGTGCTTTAATTGGACCTTAATTGAAACGGGTAATGGCACTACTAGCTGGTTATTAGCTAGTAGTGCCATTATAACTTGAGAAATTATTGAACTTAACCCAGGGTTTACACATTTTTATTGGAGTGATTAAAAAACTATGAAAGTAAGTATTTATACCATATCATTTAAGCTTAATGATGAGAAGTATCTGCTGATTAACTCATTGTCTGGAAAGAGAGATATTGTAGACAGTGAGGTGATTGAGTTGCTTTTGTTACTAAAAAGGGATGGAACTAAAGTAAAAGAAGAAACTGGAAAGATTGTAGAAGAATTGAAAAATAAAGGGTATTTAACGGATAAAACTGAAGATGAAGAGATACAGTATATGGAAAATATATGCAGGTTTTTATACAGAAAATCCTCAGAGTGCAAAGACCATATCATTATACCCACATATAATTGTAATCTCAGATGCGTTTATTGTTCTCAAAAGGGGTTACTAAAACATGAAAAAAGATTGAGAGAAAAAGTACTAAATATGGATGAAATTGATAAGCTGTTTGATGTTATAGTTAGTTTGGATGAGCATTGCCCAGAGGGAGATAACAACAAGACGATAGCTCTTTTTGGAGGAGAGCCCCTAATGTTAGAGAATATGAAAATCATAAAATACATATTTGATAGAGGAACTAATTTAGGCTATAAATTTAGAATTACTACTAATGGTGTAACTCTTAATCAATTTATTCCACTATTAAAACAATACAAAATAGAATACTTTCAAATTACAGTCGATGGGCCTAAGAAAATTCATAATTCTCGTAGGATCAAAGCAAACGGTGAGGGAACTTTTGATGATATAGTATTAGGCATTGAAACTGCGAGAAAAAATGGTATTCCAATACTTGTGAGAGTAAATGTTGATTTCGAGAATCTTAAAAATATAACAGATCTTGCTGAATTTATAATATCTAAAGGATGGGTAAACGATCCCGATATGAGATTCTCCTTATGTACAGTCTTCGAACCAAATTGCTCTTCACATGAATATAAAATTGATAGAGAAAAACTTCTTGATGAGATAATGTGTGCTTATAACAGAAATCCACTATTGAGTTTATTTGATATTGATCTTCGTGAAGCTCGAATATTCGAAGAGATATTTTCTAACAAAAAGACTTTTTGGCCAAAATGTTGGGGGTGTTCAGCCGTTACGAGGAGGTATATATATGATCCACATGGAAAAATCTATACTTGCTTCTACCCTGTTGGGTTAAAAAAGCTCATAGTAGGAACTTATCTACCTAAACTTCGTTTTAATAAGCAGTATGAATTGTGGAAGAAGAGAACAATTTTTAATCTTCCGGAATGTAAAAAATGTGAATATTCTACCTTGTGTGGAGGTGGTTGTGCATATTTCGCATATGAAACAAAAGGGGATTTATATAAATCCTGTTGTGATATGTTTGAGCAATGCATTAAGTACCTTCCTTACTTGTATGAACAAAAGCTTAAAGGGAAAATGGCTAGCGAAGTAACATTTTCTGACACATTATTTTTAAATAGAAAACGTTTTTAAGATTATTTTGGGGAAATTGTATTTTTAATAACAAAAGTAATAAAAATATGAATATAAAAGTAAATTTTTGTATAAATAAAATTATAAATCTATTTTTTTATATAAGAAAAAGAAAAATTGAAAAAATTTATGGGAGAGTGTCTATAGCTGAACTAAAGATAATCACACATCAATTTGAGCCAATTGATATACTTAATAAATATACCTTTCCAGGCTTTCAGGGATACATGGAGGGAATCTTTTGTAGAAATGGTGATATGTTTCATCTATCAAAGAATTTAGATCACGCCTTATTAAATCTTAGAAAAGAAATAGTAAAAACTTTTCGGGAATTCGCTATAGAGTATGAAAAACAATGGATTATTGACAAAAAGGAACTAATTGAATATAAAAAGAGACTTGAATGTTTATGGCATAAATTTGGGAAAAATATTTTGAGAAAAATAGAAGTATTTTTTGAAACTGGCTGGAAAATGGGAGAAGTAAATGTATATTTAATTTCAAAAAATCTTCAGGCTTTTCCTAAAAGTAGTCCATTGATTTTCCCCTTTAGAAATGAAAAAGATTATGGTTTACTGGAGATATTGACACATGAGTTACTTCATATTCACTCTCAAAAGACAGAGAGGGAATCCTTATGGGGAAAGTTGGCATTAGAATTATATATCAAACGAATCCAACAAGGGAAAAGAAAACAAATAATGCATGCTCTAATATACTCTTCATCTTCGAACATTGTGAAGCAAGTTATGAAGGAGGATTTTTTACTGTTTCATAATAGGAATCGTAATGAAGTTGATAGGGAAATAAGTATATATGCAAGTATAGTGGATAAATGTATCAGTAATTACTTAAATGGAGCAGATAGCAAATATAAATTTTGTCAGAAAATTGTTAGTGAAATATTAAATAATCAGTAGTGTTAAATTTTGAGAGGAGGTAAATTTGAATTTCGGGAAAATCAAAGAGGAAGTTGTTAATATCTTTAATATTTGTGTTAATACAAAAAATATAACATTATTAATCCTTGCTGGTTCAATATACATGATGGTTGGTGGAATGTTAAGATATATCCTGCCTGTATATTTTAAGGAAAGGGGAGCCTCCTTTGTGGGATTAGGTTTTATATATTCTTTATCCCATTTAATTCCTGCAATTATACAACCTATTATGGGATGGTTGTCTGATAGGATAGGCAGAAGGAAGATAATTATTGGTTCAGTTTTTCTAACCTCCACTATTTTCCCAATGTATATGTATGCAAAAAGCACATTGGGATTAGGTGTTGTTCATTCTCTAAGAAACATAACTGAACGAGCTAGTACGCCGGCTCTTGATGCGATGATAGGTGATGTAACATCGGAGAATGAGCGAGCAACTGTCATCTCAGTTTATGGTTCAATCACTGCCTTAGCATTTGTAATTGGTTCACTCCTAAGTTACCTTGTATTAAGATTTTGGTTGGGCTACAAAGGTTTATTCTATATAGCTAGTATATCGTGTTTTCTTTCTTCAATTGTGTTATTTTTCAAGCTAAAAGAATCAATTATTAGAAATAAAGTAATGCCGAAAAAGAAGGTTGTACCAAATGCATTTATAAATTTTGTGTCTGAGGTGAAGAGCTATAAAAAGATTATTTATGATAGATCTCTTAGAGGATTATTTCTATATCATTTCTTCTTCAGTTTTGCATTAATTGTCTATCCTATTTATTTCCCGATTCTGGCAAGAGAGGTGATAAAGGTTGAGATAGAAATGATACCCCTCCTTGGACTAATTGGATGGTTAGTATACGCACTTACCCAGCCATTTGCTGGAAGAATTTCAGATAAAATGGGGAAAAGAAAACCATTGATTGCTGCTGGGCTACTTTTATCAATGTTATCTAAAACAATGTTAGGTTTTTCAAGTTCATTAACAACTATGTTAGTATCTATATTGTTACTGGAAATTGCACATGGGATTTTCAGGCCCGTAGCTTCTGCTTTAATAGTAGACATTTTACCAGCACATGAAAGAGGGAAATATTTTGGGATGTTGGGATCTACAGGAGTAATTTCCTTTGCAATAGCACCTTTTTGTTATGCATTTTTAGCCAATTATAGCATTAGATTTGTCTTTATTCTAGCAACTATTTCATATTTATTAGCATTAATTTCTATAATTGTGTTAGTTACGGAGAAAAAGAAGGAATAAAATAAATGTATTTCAGAAACTCTAACCATAGACAGAAAAAGATTTTAGTTTTCCAATGGCATATAACTGATAAGTGTAATCTAAAATGCAAACATTGTTACAGATCTGATAATCAAATCCAAGATATGCCATTTTCAGATGTTAAAAGAGTTATAGATGAACTTGCAGAAGTTTCAAGGAAACTGGATGTAATTGGTTTATTCGGATTTACTGGAGGAGAACCTCTTCTCAGAGAGGATATATTCGAAATATTAGATTATTTAAAAGAAAAGTTTAATAAAGGATATCCGTTATCTGCCCTTCTAATGTCTAATGGCACACTTATTACTTCAGAGATTGCCCAGAAGATGAACAGTTATTTCCCCTTCCTATACAGTGTTCAAATAAGTATAGATGGTTCAACTCCAGAGGTACATGATACTATTAGAGGTAAGGGAAACTTTAAAAAGGCATTAAGGGGATTAAATTTTTTAATTCATGAAACAAAATTAGCAACTATAATCAGTTCTACATTTCATAAACAAAATTTAAAAGATATACCAAAAATAGTTGAAATTGGAGAAAGGTTAGGTGTTACCGGTTTTCATATAACTCGATTGGTCCCAATAGGCAGAGGGCGAGAAATGAGTGGCTCAAAGCTTTCTGTTAATGAAGTTAAACATATCCTAACATATCTGCATAAAAAAGAAATTGAATTTGAAAAACAAAGACAGAGTGGGTACAAAAAGCCTTATATTGCACAAAATAGATGTTTATTTCATTTGACTGATCCACAAGACGCAATTCAACGATTTCAGCATGGAAGAAGACGACTTGGAAATGCATGTGCTATAGGATTTACTTCAGTTGTGATACTTGCTGATGGAACAATATTACCTTGCGCACGACTGCCAATACCTATTGGCAATATTCTTGAAGAACATTTCCTCGATATTTGGTATAAAAGTGACCTTTTATGGGAATTTCGGAGAAGATCGGAGAATATCAAAGGTAAATGTAGGCAATGTGAATTTTCAAGCAAATATAAAGAAATATGCAATGGTGGTGCGGCATGCATGTCATATGGATACTATGGAGATTATAATAAGCCTGATCCCCACTGTTGGTATAAACCAGGGGGTAAAAAGTGATTTGTAGGGAAGAAACATTTCTGTTCACGGTAGCACACAGTATTTATGGTAACATGCCTTCACTGAAAAAGATTAAAGTGGAGGGTAAAGAAGGAAAAGGCAGAATTATTCTAGATGTAACTAGCAATTCTTTTTCACTTGATTGGCAAAGATGTATTAGGATACTATGGAATTTTATTTCTGTTTTTTTTAATTATTATATTTCTAAAAAAGATTTATATTTTTCAATAAATTCTACTAACACTCTATTTGAGGGATGTAGTGCATCTTTACCACTGTCTCTCCTTATGGTCTCAGCACTTACGGGCGAAAAACTTCAGAAAAATGTCTTTTCGACGGGGTGTACGTATGAGCCTGACGGATGGATTTCAAGGGGAAATCCAGAAGCTATCGAATCTAAAATAAAGGCAGCAGAATATTTTGTAGGAAGTGACAGGATGAGTGATAAAATAGTTTTTCTGATACCTTACTCAAATTATAACTATCAACAAACTGAAAAAATAAAGCTCATAAAAGTGAAGAATATTTTAGAAGCAATGAAATATATTTTACCAAATGCTTATAGGGAAAATAAGTGTAAGATAAAAAAACTAACTAGTATAAAAAATCAACTAATTCCTCATAAATTGTTAAATAAAATTTTAAAATATAAAAGATGTTTAGTAATTGCTAATAAAGCTAGAAATATTAATGCTGATAAGATTATTGATATAAGCAATAATTTCAAGCAAAATATAACCATTCTACAAGCAAATATAAAAGCCAAAGATGATTTAATCAGCATATATATGGTAAAGGAAAATGAGGTATTATTTAAACATACATATTCGAGCCTGAATGTTATATACGCCAAAATACCTTATATTTCTAAGATATATTTCAATTTTGAGTAGATTAAATTTATTTGGAATATTACAATGTTACTTGTCCCAGAACTTCTTCATATAAAACAATAGCAAGGGGGGGGGTAAACTATGAAAATACCAAGGATTAAAAATGAAATATTAGTTAGGAGAGAGGAAGATGATTTCTATGTGATCAATACAGAGAATGGTGAAACATATAAATTAAATAGAACCGCAACTGAAATACTTGAAAACTGCAAGGAAAAATTGAGTTTAGAGGAAATTATACTTAAACTAAGTAAAGGAAACAAAGAAGAACGGGATTTAATAAAAGAAGATATACTAAAAACAATAAAGAAATTCATAGAATTAGGATTTACGGAAAATGAATGAGTAGTAATAGATATTATGCATCTTTGATTATCAACAACTTCTTATCAATATACTTTCTATCCTAGGCGCGAAATTAATTTTATCAGGAAACTTCCGGAAATCTATCCTGACCCAGCCTAAAACGTGCAAGTTTTAAACAAAATATCGAAATATAACGTATAAAGACAAGCGGTCTTTTTTTGAGGAGCTAAAAACACGCTTATATTGCGTTTTATTTCACTTAAATTAGCAAAAACGCCTTATTTGGCATAACTAACGACCATTTTCAGGATTCAGGACTAAAAAGAGGGTGGTAAAAAGTTATCGATAGGTTAAAGAAACGCTAATAAAGCTATTAGAGGCGGTTTTTTGGGCTATTCTGAGCGAGTTATCAGATAATTTTAAGAAACTAAGGAAGTGATTTAAAGAATGGGGAGGGTAAAGTTAAAGGCTTTAGATGAAACAAAATCTTTCTACAATGCAGAATTAGGGAAAAAAGGTTTAACAAAAACAGAAAGGAATAAGTATCTATCGGCTTTAAAAACTATTAAAAGAATCATTAGAGAGAAAGAAAGGTCCGGAGAAAAAAGAAAGCATAAAAGATTTATTGCCTATGATCATAAAACAGTATTTCATAATAACAAAAGTTATAGAGGTTATTAAAAGTATCCCGGTGATCTGACTTTCTATGCGTTCTGCGGATTGCCGTCCCCTGTCCCCTTAAATAAACGTTTTTTAGAGGGGGCAGGGTTGATAATTCATACCATAGCGGTCAGAGAAATGCGAACCAGGGCTCCTAGTAGCCTTATTTAGGGCTATTCTGAGCGAGTTATCTAATTAAAAGGCGGTTGGTTGTGGCTAATATAATTTATAGCATTATCATCTGTATTTATCTTATAGTAATCGGAATCAGAATTTATAAGGCAATGGCAGAAGACGAAAAAATGATAGAAGTTTATAAAAAAAAGGGAATAGCGATAGATAGAAAAAAAAGAAAAAGATTCATTGATTATTTTTATGAAGCAAACGGCTTTTATTTTAACGAATAAAAAATAAAAGGAGGTGAAATCATGAATAATAATAGATCAAATCAAGAATTTAAAACTGGAGATACAGTCGAACTTAAATCAGGCGGTCCTCCAATGACGATTGTCGATTATGCTGCTGACGGTAAAAGGCTTAGATGCCAGTGGTTTGTGGGAGAAAAACTTGAAGAAGGCTTTTTTACACCTGGTTCCTTGCAATTAGTAGTCGTGAAGCCCCACAAAAAAGGGACAGTGAAATATAGAGACTTGTGAAGGCAATCTTTGATAAGCATTTAGAATCACATAAAATTAAGAAAGGAGAAAATAAGAGGTAAAAATGGGCGCTTTTATTAAGAAGGTTTTTTATGCCCTTGTATTAGGTTTAGCCATAATTGCCATTGCAGGGCTTATTTACTTGATCATACCAAAATACCAGATACAGGCCGTCAGGCTTGAAGATGACACCGTTACCGTTATCAAGGTAAACACAATAACGGGGCAGGTCAGCACAAGCCAGAAATCCGAAGTTTGGAAGATATTTGATGAACACGGAAGATTAAAATTTACAGATTAAAAGGGGCTAAAAAATGAAAGCACAAAATATTTTTGGTATTTTCTTATTGTTTTGCCTTATTGCCTTCTTTTGCATATCAGATCATTATATGAGGGGATTTAGGGGCATATTGGCCTATTCTGAGTAAACTACTAAATATAATGTAAGAGGTATTTAAGAAAATGAAAAAGATATTACTTGCAATTTTGGTAGTGGTTTTAAGCTTGATTAGCTTAATGATATGGATAGGATTGGCTTTTAATATCTGTATCATTCTCTCTGTTGTGGATTCAGTGGATTCCTTTGGGTTGGTAATTGCTTATTTTGTTTTAAGTTTCGTCAGTTTAGGTTATCTATGGAAATCGATAATAAGAATGAATGCTCTTAAAGGGTTAGTAAAAATTCGGAATAATATCTGGAAGTATCTTGATTTGGATTGATTAGATTAAGAAAACGAATAAAGAAGGCATTTAAAATGAAAAATTTTATAAAACTAATTTTAATCATATTAGTGATCTTGTTTGCGGTCTATGTTTGGCCAACGCCTTATAGGTATATGCCTGATGGTATAAGTGGGAGGGTACCGTTCAGAATACACAGAATAACAGGTACAGGTGAAGCATGGTTTAGAGGTACAGGGTGGACAAAATTAAAGTAGAATTAACAGAGGTTAAAAGATGAAGAATAAAATAGCCTATATCCCCAGTCAAGAAGAATTTCTCCAGGGGATAAAAGAATTTAAAAGCCGAGAGCCGAGAGATGCCATATATGAGGTATCTTCATTCTTTATCTCCCATTTTTGGAAGGATCTTTATAACATGGCCATCGGCGTGGGAGCATTCCTGCTATCTTGGAATCAAGCATTTTACAGATATGGGATTTTTGATTTTGATAGATTAGAGAATTGTATAAGAGCTAATCTTTTTAAATTAAGTAGCTTTAGAAAAAGACATATAACTGATTTATTAGAATCTGATGAGAAAAATATAGCCGAGCTATTCAAAGAATTTTTAGAGGCTTTACAGATTGATTCGGGAAAAATGAAAGGTAGAAAATCTCCGGTTTCAGTTTCTAAAGCCTTACATATTTTAGCCCCTGATTTCTTCCCTATGTGGGACTACAAAATAGCCAGAGCTTACGGATACGACTACTATAAGAGCCCTGACGAGAAATATATTTTATTTTGCCGGGCCATGAAGATTTTTGCTAGAAAAGTTGAAGACTGTATTAACTACTCGGGTAAAACACTTGTCAAGTTGATCGATGAATATAATTTCGAGAAATACACAAGGGGATATAAGGAAGAGTGAATTAAGTCGGCGATCCGGCCGGACTACGAGAACAGAACCGGATTGCCGGTCCCCTGCCCCCTCAGAAAAAACGTTTATTTAAGGGGGCAGGGTTATTTAAAAGGAGTTTGGCTATGGAGAAAGAGCTATCCGATTATGATTTTAAGTCTCAGTTATTGGAAGAAAGGAAAGAAAAAATTGAAAGGAGTAATAAGATGAGAGAGAAATTTAACGAGGAATTTCATACTTCAG
>JABUBN010000158.1_pt1 | contig 18249 bp, 21 predicted proteins | sample 7240341 | NCBI WGS metagenome assembly JABUBN01 (sample SAMN07256345, study PRJNA390944) | subsurface metagenome | isolation source: Methane hydrate marine sediment | place: Pacific Ocean: Eastern North Pacific, ODP site | reverse complement strand
CTGTCCTCTTTTAATTATTTTAGCTTTCGCTTTTAATTACTTCCCGGTAATGTTCCTGTTCTTTATCTTCTCTCCAATCCAGCCAGGTATCTAAATGATTAATAAGTGATTCGATTTCTTCTCCTCTCCGGAAAGGTAAATTTTTCTCGTCTAATTCTGTCTCTAATCTCTCTTTAATCTTTTCAATTTCTTTAGTAGATACTTTTTCAAACACTATAAATCCCCCTTTATTAATTAATAACTCGTCAGAATACCCCTAAAAAACGTTCCCTGATAGTCTAGTTAGCGTTTCTTTGACCTTTAACGTATAATATCAACCCCCTTTCATTTACTAAGAATCTTAAAAATAGCCTAAAGTTATAAGAAATAAGGCTTTTTCGTTGATTCAGTTAAAATCAGGCCTTCAAATTTCGCTTTTAAAGCCCCTCAAAAAAAGACCGCTTATCTTTATACGTTATTTATAGCCTTTTTCGTTAAAAACTTACGCATTTTCTTTTTAAATTGCTTCTTTTTATTCTCCCGGTTAAACTTTTTTAACCGAAAGGATTTTATACTATTTTTCTTACACCAGGCCAAAGCCGATTCTAATCTTTCATTTACCATAAATAATTTACTCCTTAGATTCCGAATCCCTTAATAACTTCCTGATTCTCATCATCATCGATCCCTATATATCTAAATGTTACCTTTATATTCCGGTGATTTAATAGGCTTGATATCCTTTCGATACTTACCCCCTGCATTCTCATATGATAGCCGAAGGTCTTTCTTAGAGTATGGCCACCAACTTTATATTTAATTCCCACATCCCGGCACCATTTATTAATTAACTGATAGGCTCTGATCCTGGTAATAGGCTTATTATCTTTTGTTTTTTCATTAGTAAATAAATAATGGTCTAAGTCGTAGATCCCGGTCTTTTTTAGATAAAAAGCGATTGCTTCTTTGATCTGCTTATTAAAAAAAACCTTCCTGGTCTTGCCAGTTTTCTGTTCTTTGATAGTTAAATAATCTTTTAGACTCCCCTTATAATCCTTAATATCTCTAAGTTTCAAAGAAAGAATATCACCTATCCGAAGCCCGCTATTAATACCAAATACGAAAATCAAAAAATCTCTTGGATTCTTTTGTTTATATAGATTCCCCTTTATCTGTCTGATCTGATTTTCTGAGCGTATCGGTTCTACGATATTCATTGTTATTTTACCCCCTATAATATATTATATTTATCTACCCGAATTATAACATATGTTAAGGATAAAAGCAAGTATCATATTAAAATAAATTAAGATATCTTGAAACCCTTATTTTAAAAGGACTTTCTAATTTAACACAATGTCTATTCTGTTAAATGGTATCCTTCAAAATAGCCCCACCGAGTTATCCGAGCACTCCAAAATTTTTTAGGCCTTTTTCTCTTAACAAATTAAGCTAAATTAAACACTTTAGTTTACATAAGTAATTTAGCTCCACTTCATTTTACTGCCTGAATTAAATAGAATGAAGTCAGTAATTGCCCGGTAAATTTTAATAATAAATTTCTTGATCATTGTTCTAATTCACTTCCTTTTTTCTTTTCTCTCCTCTCCTGATTCATACTCTTACATTTTGCCCCGATAATTATATAGAAATCTCTCTCATTAATTTTATCCTCTTTTACCGCATTAACTATTACCTGGTAAAAATTATCGAATCTATTTAAAAAATTTAATCTCTCCGGTAGCATAAAATTCTCACCTTTCTTTAAATTCCAACTTTTAGTACAATTTTTCCATCTATGGAAATTTTTACCAAGAATAGTAAATATACTTTTTTTAGTAAATTACCTAAATTAAACAGCAAACAAAAACTGAACATATGTTCCCCCCGAATCCTCTTTTTATTTTTCTATCCTTCCTGACCTTAAAATTCTCTACCTCTAAGATATTAAGATCTAGGATGGGGGAGAAGAAAAAGATACCTTCGCTAAACATTTACCCCCCCCTGTATGGTATAGATATAGATAGGAGGGTACTTTTCTACCCTTGTTAATGTCCAAAAACTACCCAACAAGGGTACTTTTCTACCCTTATAAACGATGTTTTATCCATTTACAAGGGTACTTTTCTACCCTTGTCAAGGGTACTTTTCTACCCTTATAAATATTCAATGACTAAAAAAATTTATCCGGGACCTTCACCTTGCCCAGCTTAAAATTCTCCTGGCCATAAAACTTCCACCTATCCGATAGACCGAATATATTGGGCTTTCTATAAAGCCCCCCGGATCTAATAACGTCAATTAAGCCATTATTAACTAATTCCTTTAAAGCCTTAGTAAATCTTTTACTGCTCATTATTTTTCTTGCTTCCCGGTAAGTATAAGATAGATTGCCGTTATTACTACCGTTATATTTACGGTGTATTTCGATATATGTGGTCCGGGCATAACAGCTTAATTCCTTCCAGGCCTTTGAATCAATTAGCTCGTTAAATAGCCTAACAAAAGGCGGACTTTTTCTCTTTTTTCTTTTTTTGGTCATATACACCAATCCTTTCTTTACCTGGCCAGAGCCGAAGTGAAAGGATTGGCCAACTCTCCAGCCCCAGCCAGGCTAAAAGCGATCATATCTGACCGCTATATATCTTTTAATTTTTCTACCATTGTTATAAATCCATCGACCCACTCACTATTAAAATTTACCCCTCTTTTTGTAGGAATATAATTATTATCAACTTTCACATATTGTCTTAAATCAATCCTCTCCTGGTCCCTATATTCACCCATCGATAAAACCAGCTTTTTATTATCGCTTATTTCCAATTCTGCTAATTGCTTCATTCCCGGATTGCCCCTCTTCTTTTTTGACTTTATTCTCTTAAAATGTTAGAATGTGTTGGTTAGATTTTTATAGATTTAATCAATTCTTTCATTTTGTCAAGAGCAGGGTTTTTGATAGTCTCCCTGCTCTTTTTTTTATTAGATAGATCGAGGTGAAACGATCTCTTAATACACTTTTTTTTGACAAAGAACGTGTGATTATTTATAATAAAATGCTTTCTCGCTTACGCGGGAATGCAAAAATACTTCTGTTTGTTTTTCGACCTAAAGAAGGGGCTCGCAGAATTTGCCGGCCTCTTTTTTAGTCAGATAACCCCTTCTGCGATATTCTTAAATTGACAAAGTTCTATAAAAAAATGTATAATAAAACACGGCCTGCTTGCTCAGCAGGTTTAAAAAAATAGTGCATATAAAGCTCTATTTTATTTTCCTAAAGAAGGGACTTGCTAGCGAACTATGCGGTCCCTTTTTTAGTTTTAAAACAGCAAAAGCATTCGTTTAATTGAATTATACCTCCCTAACATACACATTGCAAATTTAATTTTGTAGTAAAGCCTTTTTTCTTTTATCTCTCTTTTTTCTATAATAAAAAGCGAATCTACAATTATCTGAACAGTAGATCTGATTTTTCATCGATGGTATAAATACCCGGTCGCAGTTCTGAGCCTGGCACCTTCTCAGTCTAACTCTATTTGCGATAACACTTCGTAGCCACAGATATAAAAAGGCCTTCCCACTCCCTCTGATCCTGGTCCCTAGCTTTCTATCTTTGCTTACAATTTCATAATTTAAATCACCTAAAAGTTTTATCGGCTTATTCTCCAGAATTAGATCCACAGCCACTTTCCAGATGGCCAGCGGTTTAATGATATCCTCATTTTTTAAATTAAGAATCGAATTATAGATATAGATCGGTGTAAAACTAAAAGCCTTCTCGAAGCCCTCTTCTCTTAGCACTATATAGTGCTCAAAAAAGTTATAAATTTGCTTCTTTAAAGCACCATAAGCAGTAGTTTTTTTGAGCCTAAAATATCCTATACCCGGTGAGAAATAGCACAGATATTTGCCCTTCTTATGATCGATGGATCGAAACGTTTTGTAATCTATCTTTTCTAAAAACATCGGCCTGCCTCCAATTATTAAAGTTAGAGAATTTTCTAATTTACTCATTTTTTAACTCCTTTTTAGCAGAGCCGGGGGCTCGAAGAAAGCCCCGGCTCGCAATTCAATTTAGAATAGGAAAATTCTTCCACTAAAAAAGCGCCGAAGAATCTTTAAGAAGGCGCCTGAAATTGACTAAATTCGCATTCTGGCAACCTCGATACAGGGTCTCGGTTTTTTACTCTGAATTTCCCATCGCAGAATCCCGGTCAAATAATTTAGCATTTCCATGCTCCCTTGGCTGGTGAGATCTTCCTTCTTAAAAACGCTTTTTTCGGTCATTTTTCTGAGTCCTGAGTATTCACTCCAGGCCTTTTTTAATTCGGTGTTAGCTTTGTTAGCTAATTCGAGGTTCGTAATCAAATCTGTGGAGAGATCTATAATTTTTTTCCCGACTTTTTTCTGCTGGATATAAGAAATTTGCACGTTCTCCTCTTGTTTTTCTTTCTCAAAATTGGTAATCCGAATAGTGATAGCTTCAACCAAATCCTTGCCCTCTCGTTCGATTGTATCCTTCACCAGGGAAATATCTTTAGTTAATTTATCAATCTCTCCCTGTATTTTAGGAGAAGGCTCAAGGGTCTGGTCGGCAATCTTGGAGGCTCTAATTTTATTTAATTCCTCTACCTTCTTAATATTTACTTCATAATTTTTTTTAACTTCCTCTAGCTTTGATCTTGCTTTTTCTATTTTTTCGCTAATAACGTCTATTTTTTTCATATCAGGCCATCCTATCATAGGGATTGAATGAATCCTGTTCCATCTCGTCTTCAAGTTCCTCGATAGCTTCTTGCTTAGCTTCCAAGGCCCTGCTAATCGACGGGAACGGATTCGATTTCGAGCTTTTTTCTATCTCCTCATTATCGGCCGGGGGTAAATGCCCACCGAAAAGCATATCCTGAACCTGGCTCCAATTCATAGATTTCTCCACTTTTTTAGGATAAGGATATTTGCTCGGCAGGCCCGGTTTTCCTGTAGTAGCCAGCCTTGCTAATAGACCGATAGCCGAAAATAGTTCTGGACTCAAATCTTTTATTTCCTCTTTAAATTCATTTAAAATTTTATAACATTCTCCTAATGCTTCTTTTAACTTTTCTGGTATTATTTTTAGGGCTTTTTCAAGCTCCTCATCGATATCCTCATCATTAAATTCTTTGACCAGTTCCTCTAATTCATAATTATCAAACATTGTGTTATCGCTCCTTTCTTTTAGTTTTATGATATTAAATTTGTTCGATTTTCTAACATCCTCTTTAAACCTTCTGACTTCTTTTAGATCCGGTGTATCTATCTGAAAAATACCACCTTCTCTGCTAAAAACTTCATCTTCCTCTTCGTCATAATCGTCATACATTAGTTATCACTTCCTTTTATTCTATAATTACATCAGCCTGTTTTTTACCTTCTTTTTTAGGTTCTGGTATTTTATATCTCGATTCCCACCATTCAGAGAGAGTTTTGCCATTATAATCAGAATCTTCGCCGGTATAAACTGAGGCCTGTTTTCTCTCTTTTAATTCTACCGCTCCCTGACTGGCCATAGCTAGGCTGATGGCCAGGTCAATCTTCTTTGAGGTCTCTCTTTTAACGATTCTCCAGCCCCTGGTGCTCTCTTTTGCCTGGGCGTTTAGTAAGTGCTTTTTCAAGTCATAATCGTTAAATAGAATTAAATTCTTCCCTTTTATTAAATCGTATAAATTTTGGCTCATCGCGGTTAGTCGGTCGAGTGTCTGAGGATATTCCACCATTTTAATACCCTCTTTTTCTAAGGTCTGCGCCGACCTTTTAAACTGATAAGGATCGTATCTAACCTCCACCAGGTTAAAGTCGTCATTCAATTTTCGAATATGGCCTTCCACCTGCTCTTCTAGATCGACTTCTCTCCCCGGCCTGCCCTGAAATTTCTTCGAGTTTACCAGCCTTATTTTATTTAATTCCCTGGTAACCGCGGTGATCCCGGTTGAATCGTGTTTTAGCCCCACATCGACTGAGGCTATAATTCTTAATTTCTTATCCGGTAAAGCCGGCCTTAAAGTCAAGTCTATACAGGCTTCAACATCTTTTTTGCTAATAAAAATCTCCTTATTACTACTCCAAATGTTATAATGAAACCTCAAAAAAGTGGCCTCTCTGAGCCTTCCCCTTTGCTGATCAAGATATTTTTTTGTTTGCCAGGGCATACGATTAGCCTCTGGTCCATCATCCCACCAAAAATAAAAGGTCGGATCCGGCTTTATCTTTAAGTCCATTCCTTTTAGATATAGCGAATAAAGCAAATCATCAGGATCCTCTTCATATCCGGCCGTAGTAACGATCATAATTAAGGGATGCGGTTTTGTGGGGACCGTAGTCATTACTTCAAAAAAATCTTTCATTCCTTCATAACGATACAGATAAAGCTCATCGAATATGACCAGGTCGGCATTTTGACCCGCTCCGGATACATCTGTCGCTAAAACCCGCACCACGCTTGATTTATGGGGTATTTCTATCTTATCGGCAGAAATATCGCACTGCATCAGCATCTTCCGATTCATTCGAATAGCCTCTTTTAACTTATTAAAAACTGTCCAGGTCCCCTGCTCTTTATCACTTGCGCAAATTAAAACTTCAACGTTCTCCCCTGGTCTTATTCCTTGCGTAAATAAATACCAGTTAGCAATTCCTGAAGCCAGACAACTTTTTCCTGACTTCTTCGGCTCCCCGAGCAGACACATCGTATAAGGTCGATCCCCATAAAATAGCGGTTTTAATATCTTCTCCTTTTGAAAATTCTCCAAAACTATCGGCTTTCGGCTCTCCGGGATAAAAAACTGCTCCTCTAAAAACTTAATGATATCGTTTACATTTTCCGGATCGTTTAATGGCCCGGGTATAAACTCCCCTTTCTTTGCTCTCCTCATCCTATTCTGGACTAAATTCTGTAGCTGGGCTTCTCTTTTTTCTGGATCAAGTGAAAGATAAGCCCCTTTTCTAATGTATGGCATAATTATTGCCTCTCTTCTTTTGATAATTCTGTTCAAATTCCCTCTTTTTTAGTTAATCGGCTATTTTTTGCCCTTTTAGCTAAATTAGGCCTTCACGTTTCGCTTGTGTGCCGTTTCTTTAGACCTTCGCTTATCATTGCCTATTACTTATCTCATCAGCGAAAAAACCCCTTAATTTTAGCATTTTGGCCTTTTTAGCCTTTTTTTAGTAAATGTTGCTCTGCAGTAGACAAATGTCATAGCTTGTGACATTTGCTCTCCACTTTTTAAAGCGATCCCAAGTTTTGCTCTCCACTTTATCTCTCCTTGCCATCATCATCTGTTTCCATGGAATAGCCGAGAATATTTTTTTCAGCCCTAGCAATTCTTTTTCGCAATTGGAGAATTTTCTCATCCTGCTCATCTGATTGTTTTTTCATTTTTTGTATTTTTTGAATCTCAAATTCATCCATTATATTTAGCTCCCTTCTAATTTAGAATCCTGCATACATCTTTTTTTGATCCAGATAATTTTTATATGCTTCTTCAATCGTATTATAGAATTTTTGCCACTGGTCCTTCTTAAAATATAGACTAGTCTGCATTTTTTTCTCTCCGCAATTAAAGACTATCATTTTATTTTTTAGGTCCTTAACTTTAGCGACTTTATTATTAAATTCTTCCAGCTCCTGATAAAACTTCTCCAGCTCTTTAGGATTCCAAATATAGCTTACAATCTTCTCTCCGCCTGGCTCTTTTGTTCTGATCTCCAGCTCAAAAGAATTCGCTCCGGTCCGGATATTTAAAATTCCAAAATCAAGAAGCACTAGTTTATATGACTTCCAACTCCACATTCGTTTAAGCTCTTCATTCAAAGTTGCCTTCGCTCCTCCTTTTCCTGTGAATCTTCCATATATTTTCGATCAATCTCCCCGTTAGGCAGTCTTTTATAAGTTTGTCCCCCTTCTCGAAATTGATCCCTTGCATGAAGGGGAATCTCATATTTAGCTAGCCATTCTAGGGCCCTCTTATCCTTTTCTTCTGGAATCAAATTCTTTTTTTCCCTTAATCTATTCAGATCTTCCTCTAATAGTTTAATAGCCTCATCAAGCCCTTTTGTCTCTCTTCTATGATAAAGCCAACTCCCTTTGCTTTTTTGAAGCCTATGAATTTTTAGGTTTAGATAATCGTCTGCCGAAAAATTTCTGGGGTCTGCCGTATCAGAGGCCAATTCGATAAGAGTTCCCCCTATATGATCATGCCTAAAATATCTCCGGGAGGTTTTTCGTCCCCAGCCGTCATTAAAGGTAACCTTGTGCCATTCCCCCCAACCTTTCTTAACAAATATCGACTCAAAACAATATTCACATTCCCAACTGAAACCGTCTTTCTTCTTTAAAATAAAATTGCCATAATCTGGGTCAAAAGTTCTTCTTTTTAGGATTCCCATTCCCAGAGGTTTGTAGTGATAATCATTTAATTTAACGCCCAGGCTATTCCAGTAATCAATCTCTTTCTTGTCCGGTAGATTTTTCAATTCTTCCCATTCCTCCTGGGTAAAAAGGGGAATCTTGTTCGGCTTTTTTTCAATCCAATCATCAATAATATTTGTAGTCCAGCCTGAATATTTAGGGTAATGTCTTGGCTGATGAACGAATTCTTTTTTCAAAGTATAAGCGCTCAAAAATTCATCACTTCTGCCCAAATCGCCTTCTACTATTGATTCTCTCCATTTTTTAAATCTCGGATATCTCTCTAAATACTCATCCACCTGCTTTATTTCTTCTGTTATCTTTCCCCTCTTTTTCATCGCTGGAGTTTTAATCCATTCCTCAAAAACTTTTTTTTGGAATTCCGGATCATTCTTAGTTAATTTAAGGGCTTCATTCTGGCCTATTCCTCCTATTTCGTAGCTCACAATAAATTCAGGAATAAGTTTGCTATCGATAGTCTGCAATCGCTCAAATTTGCGACCAGACATCTTGACGCCGGTCAATTCATATATTTTTTCAGCCATGAGATCCCGGGTTTTGCCTTTGAAGGTGGACATCGTGTCCACCTTTCTCCTATTCTGGTAAATTTCGATAAATCCAGAGCAGGCCCGGGCTATTTCTAAATCACTCAATTGTCTACGTTTAATATTATCGAGAAGAGCATACTTAGCCATCTCTTCTATATTATTAAATTTTATTTTACGGCAAGGAGCCTCTTTTATTCCCAGCTCTTTCGCTATTTTAAATCGGGTAAACCCACAAATTAGTTCATTATTATTCGATAATAAGAGCGGTTCCTGTAAACCACGTTTAGATATGTCTTCTTTTATTTCTAGATAATTATATGGTGAATGGAATAGACCCTTAACTTCCTCTACTATTTTAATATCGTTAATTTTTTTTGTGATAATTTCTTTCATTATTCGCTAGCTCCTTACGAAAGAATTACCTTGCACCCTGAATTTCTTTCTTAATTTTTTCGATATGCTCATTCATTTTTTTAAGATCATCCTCTGGTATTTTATCTCCCAGAGATTCTATTTCTTTATGCAGAGCAAACAGTTCCTTCTGCATAATTTCAAAAGAATACATTGGTAATAGTGGCATTTTATCTCCTTTCATTTTAGATTGTTGTTACGTAACAAGAATTCATGGATCCAGTTTCTTTTTAAAATTCCACCAAAAGTTTCGTTAAGGGAATATTTTGTGAACGCCGTTCTATTTTTAAATATCCCTGCCCCCACGAAGACAGACATCTTACCTGGGAGCAGGGGACCGGCAATCCGCAGAACGCATAGAAAGTCGGATCACCGGGATAGCTTTAATAACCTCTATAACTTTTGTTATCCTGAAATACTGTTTTATGATCATAGGCAATAAATCTTTTATGCTTTCTTTTTTCTCCGGACTTTTCTCTTTCCTCAATAATTCTTTCAATATTTTTTAAGGCCAGTAGAAACGAATCCCTCTGTTTTCCGGTCAGGCCTTTATCTTTCAATTTCCAATTATAGAAAGACCTGGTTTCTTCTAAAGCCTTTAGCTTTATTTTCATTCTTTAAACCACTCCCCTATATTTTTATGATCACCACCTAAATTTATTATGTAAATGATTTAAAATAAGGTCAGCGATAGCCTGGTAAAATTTAATTACCATTTAAGCCTACCCGATTTTTTTCTTATAGAATGCTTTTGTTTCTTCTCCGGCTTTTTCGGCTTCTCCGGCTTTTTTATAAATGCAATATAAATTATCCCAGCTATAAATAATAGAAAAATTAACCATAAAAAATATATCATTTTTTTACTCTCCTTCTCTTAACAAATAAAAAATGTTAAGATAGAGAGGTCGGGGAAGATCCTAAAAGTTAAAATTGTTTTTATAGGTTACGATATTTTAACCAGAAGGATCTTCTCTGTCCTCTTTTAATTATTTTAGCTTTCGCTTTTAATTACTTCCCGGTAATGTTCCTGTTCTTTATCTTCTCTCCAATCCAGCCAGGTATCTAAATGATTAATAAGTGATTCGATTTCTTCTCCTCTCCGGAAAGGTAAATTTTTCTCGTCTAATTCTGTCTCTAATCTCTCTTTAATCTTTTCAATTTCTTTAGTAGATACTTTTTCAAACACTATAAATCCCCCTTTATTAATTAATAACTCGTCAGAATACCCCTAAAAAACGTTCCCTGATAGTCTAGTTAGCGTTTCTTTGACCTTTAACGTATAATATCAACCCCCTTTCATTTACTAAGAATCTTAAAAATAGCCTAAAGTTATAAGAAATAAGGCTTTTTCGTTGATTCAGTTAAAATCAGGCCTTCAAATTTCGCTTTTAAAGCCCCTCAAAAAAAGACCGCTTATCTTTATACGTTATTTATAGCCTTTTTCGTTAAAAACTTACGCATTTTCTTTTTAAATTGCTTCTTTTTATTCTCCCGGTTAAACTTTTTTAACCGAAAGGATTTTATACTATTTTTCTTACACCAGGCCAAAGCCGATTCTAATCTTTCATTTACCATAAATAATTTACTCCTTAGATTCCGAATCCCTTAATAACTTCCTGATTCTCATCATCATCGATCCCTATATATCTAAATGTTACCTTTATATTCCGGTGATTTAATAGGCTTGATATCCTTTCGATACTTACCCCCTGCATTCTCATATGATAGCCGAAGGTCTTTCTTAGAGTATGGCCACCAACTTTATATTTAATTCCCACATCCCGGCACCATTTATTAATTAACTGATAGGCTCTGATCCTGGTAATAGGCTTATTATCTTTTGTTTTTTCATTAGTAAATAAATAATGGTCTAAGTCGTAGATCCCGGTCTTTTTTAGATAAAAAGCGATTGCTTCTTTGATCTGCTTATTAAAAAAAACCTTCCTGGTCTTGCCAGTTTTCTGTTCTTTGATAGTTAAATAATCTTTTAGACTCCCCTTATAATCCTTAATATCTCTAAGTTTCAAAGAAAGAATATCACCTATCCGAAGCCCGCTATTAATACCAAATACGAAAATCAAAAAATCTCTTGGATTCTTTTGTTTATATAGATTCCCCTTTATCTGTCTGATCTGATTTTCTGAGCGTATCGGTTCTACGATATTCATTGTTATTTTACCCCCTATAATATATTATATTTATCTACCCGAATTATAACATATGTTAAGGATAAAAGCAAGTATCATATTAAAATAAATTAAGATATCTTGAAACCCTTATTTTAAAAGGACTTTCTAATTTAACACAATGTCTATTCTGTTAAATGGTATCCTTCAAAATAGCCCCACCGAGTTATCCGAGCACTCCAAAATTTTTTAGGCCTTTTTCTCTTAACAAATTAAGCTAAATTAAACACTTTAGTTTACATAAGTAATTTAGCTCCACTTCATTTTACTGCCTGAATTAAATAGAATGAAGTCAGTAATTGCCCGGTAAATTTTAATAATAAATTTCTTGATCATTGTTCTAATTCACTTCCTTTTTTCTTTTCTCTCCTCTCCTGATTCATACTCTTACATTTTGCCCCGATAATTATATAGAAATCTCTCTCATTAATTTTATCCTCTTTTACCGCATTAACTATTACCTGGTAAAAATTATCGAATCTATTTAAAAAATTTAATCTCTCCGGTAGCATAAAATTCTCACCTTTCTTTAAATTCCAACTTTTAGTACAATTTTTCCATCTATGGAAATTTTTACCAAGAATAGTAAATATACTTTTTTTAGTAAATTACCTAAATTAAACAGCAAACAAAAACTGAACATATGTTCCCCCCGAATCCTCTTTTTATTTTTCTATCCTTCCTGACCTTAAAATTCTCTACCTCTAAGATATTAAGATCTAGGATGGGGGAGAAGAAAAAGATACCTTCGCTAAACATTTACCCCCCCCTGTATGGTATAGATATAGATAGGAGGGTACTTTTCTACCCTTGTTAATGTCCAAAAACTACCCAACAAGGGTACTTTTCTACCCTTATAAACGATGTTTTATCCATTTACAAGGGTACTTTTCTACCCTTGTCAAGGGTACTTTTCTACCCTTATAAATATTCAATGACTAAAAAAATTTATCCGGGACCTTCACCTTGCCCAGCTTAAAATTCTCCTGGCCATAAAACTTCCACCTATCCGATAGACCGAATATATTGGGCTTTCTATAAAGCCCCCCGGATCTAATAACGTCAATTAAGCCATTATTAACTAATTCCTTTAAAGCCTTAGTAAATCTTTTACTGCTCATTATTTTTCTTGCTTCCCGGTAAGTATAAGATAGATTGCCGTTATTACTACCGTTATATTTACGGTGTATTTCGATATATGTGGTCCGGGCATAACAGCTTAATTCCTTCCAGGCCTTTGAATCAATTAGCTCGTTAAATAGCCTAACAAAAGGCGGACTTTTTCTCTTTTTTCTTTTTTTGGTCATATACACCAATCCTTTCTTTACCTGGCCAGAGCCGAAGTGAAAGGATTGGCCAACTCTCCAGCCCCAGCCAGGCTAAAAGCGATCATATCTGACCGCTATATATCTTTTAATTTTTCTACCATTGTTATAAATCCATCGACCCACTCACTATTAAAATTTACCCCTCTTTTTGTAGGAATATAATTATTATCAACTTTCACATATTGTCTTAAATCAATCCTCTCCTGGTCCCTATATTCACCCATCGATAAAACCAGCTTTTTATTATCGCTTATTTCCAATTCTGCTAATTGCTTCATTCCCGGATTGCCCCTCTTCTTTTTTGACTTTATTCTCTTAAAATGTTAGAATGTGTTGGTTAGATTTTTATAGATTTAATCAATTCTTTCATTTTGTCAAGAGCAGGGTTTTTGATAGTCTCCCTGCTCTTTTTTTTATTAGATAGATCGAGGTGAAACGATCTCTTAATACACTTTTTTTTGACAAAGAACGTGTGATTATTTATAATAAAATGCTTTCTCGCTTACGCGGGAATGCAAAAATACTTCTGTTTGTTTTTCGACCTAAAGAAGGGGCTCGCAGAATTTGCCGGCCTCTTTTTTAGTCAGATAACCCCTTCTGCGATATTCTTAAATTGACAAAGTTCTATAAAAAAATGTATAATAAAACACGGCCTGCTTGCTCAGCAGGTTTAAAAAAATAGTGCATATAAAGCTCTATTTTATTTTCCTAAAGAAGGGACTTGCTAGCGAACTATGCGGTCCCTTTTTTAGTTTTAAAACAGCAAAAGCATTCGTTTAATTGAATTATACCTCCCTAACATACACATTGCAAATTTAATTTTGTAGTAAAGCCTTTTTTCTTTTATCTCTCTTTTTTCTATAATAAAAAGCGAATCTACAATTATCTGAACAGTAGATCTGATTTTTCATCGATGGTATAAATACCCGGTCGCAGTTCTGAGCCTGGCACCTTCTCAGTCTAACTCTATTTGCGATAACACTTCGTAGCCACAGATATAAAAAGGCCTTCCCACTCCCTCTGATCCTGGTCCCTAGCTTTCTATCTTTGCTTACAATTTCATAATTTAAATCACCTAAAAGTTTTATCGGCTTATTCTCCAGAATTAGATCCACAGCCACTTTCCAGATGGCCAGCGGTTTAATGATATCCTCATTTTTTAAATTAAGAATCGAATTATAGATATAGATCGGTGTAAAACTAAAAGCCTTCTCGAAGCCCTCTTCTCTTAGCACTATATAGTGCTCAAAAAAGTTATAAATTTGCTTCTTTAAAGCACCATAAGCAGTAGTTTTTTTGAGCCTAAAATATCCTATACCCGGTGAGAAATAGCACAGATATTTGCCCTTCTTATGATCGATGGATCGAAACGTTTTGTAATCTATCTTTTCTAAAAACATCGGCCTGCCTCCAATTATTAAAGTTAGAGAATTTTCTAATTTACTCATTTTTTAACTCCTTTTTAGCAGAGCCGGGGGCTCGAAGAAAGCCCCGGCTCGCAATTCAATTTAGAATAGGAAAATTCTTCCACTAAAAAAGCGCCGAAGAATCTTTAAGAAGGCGCCTGAAATTGACTAAATTCGCATTCTGGCAACCTCGATACAGGGTCTCGGTTTTTTACTCTGAATTTCCCATCGCAGAATCCCGGTCAAATAATTTAGCATTTCCATGCTCCCTTGGCTGGTGAGATCTTCCTTCTTAAAAACGCTTTTTTCGGTCATTTTTCTGAGTCCTGAGTATTCACTCCAGGCCTTTTTTAATTCGGTGTTAGCTTTGTTAGCTAATTCGAGGTTCGTAATCAAATCTGTGGAGAGATCTATAATTTTTTTCCCGACTTTTTTCTGCTGGATATAAGAAATTTGCACGTTCTCCTCTTGTTTTTCTTTCTCAAAATTGGTAATCCGAATAGTGATAGCTTCAACCAAATCCTTGCCCTCTCGTTCGATTGTATCCTTCACCAGGGAAATATCTTTAGTTAATTTATCAATCTCTCCCTGTATTTTAGGAGAAGGCTCAAGGGTCTGGTCGGCAATCTTGGAGGCTCTAATTTTATTTAATTCCTCTACCTTCTTAATATTTACTTCATAATTTTTTTTAACTTCCTCTAGCTTTGATCTTGCTTTTTCTATTTTTTCGCTAATAACGTCTATTTTTTTCATATCAGGCCATCCTATCATAGGGATTGAATGAATCCTGTTCCATCTCGTCTTCAAGTTCCTCGATAGCTTCTTGCTTAGCTTCCAAGGCCCTGCTAATCGACGGGAACGGATTCGATTTCGAGCTTTTTTCTATCTCCTCATTATCGGCCGGGGGTAAATGCCCACCGAAAAGCATATCCTGAACCTGGCTCCAATTCATAGATTTCTCCACTTTTTTAGGATAAGGATATTTGCTCGGCAGGCCCGGTTTTCCTGTAGTAGCCAGCCTTGCTAATAGACCGATAGCCGAAAATAGTTCTGGACTCAAATCTTTTATTTCCTCTTTAAATTCATTTAAAATTTTATAACATTCTCCTAATGCTTCTTTTAACTTTTCTGGTATTATTTTTAGGGCTTTTTCAAGCTCCTCATCGATATCCTCATCATTAAATTCTTTGACCAGTTCCTCTAATTCATAATTATCAAACATTGTGTTATCGCTCCTTTCTTTTAGTTTTATGATATTAAATTTGTTCGATTTTCTAACATCCTCTTTAAACCTTCTGACTTCTTTTAGATCCGGTGTATCTATCTGAAAAATACCACCTTCTCTGCTAAAAACTTCATCTTCCTCTTCGTTATATTCATCATATTCATGCATTAATTATCACCTCCTATTCCAAAATAACTTCAGCTTGTTTTTTATCTCTCTTTTCTTCCTCTTTTATTTCCGGTATTTTATATCTACTGTCCCACCAAGAATCCAAATCCATGCCATCATAATCATCATCACTTCCGGTATAAACAGAGGCCTGTTTTCGCGGTTTAGAATTTACGCATGAATAACTGGCCATCCCTAAAGCTACCGCTAAATCCACTTTATTTTTTTGAGATCCTTTCACAATCCTAAAGCCTGCTGAGCTTTCTTTTATTTCTGCGCTCATAATATGCTCTTTTAGTTCTTGATTAGGATAAAATTCGATATTCTGATAATGAATTAACTCATATAGAAGCTGACTAAAAGCTATCGTATTTCCCTGCGTCTGAGCCAGCTCCTGGCAAGGCAGACCTTCATTCTTTAAATCAGTCATTAGACTATGCAACTGGTAAGGATCATAGCTAATAATTCTAATTTTAAAATTTCTATTAAGGGTCCTTAATGAACTTCCTATTGTAGCAGATAGGTCCATTCTATGAGCCTTGCTAGGCTTCCAGACCTGATATTTAATCAGTCTAATTTTGCCTTCTGGTGTTTTAGTTACTGCAACATAACACGATGTATCGTTACTAACTGAGGCATCCACTCCGACCCAAATATTTAGTTTTTTATCGCTAATGACTGGAGTTATATCTCTATTCACGCAGGATAGATAATCTTTCTCCATGAAGAATGAGCGCTCTCCTTCTACCCAATAGTTTTTCCAGAATCGCTGAAAAATCTCGGGGCGCATACCAGGCTTAAATTTTTGTCTCTCCAGAAATTCTTTAGTTACCCAGCTTGCTCTATTCTCATGACTCCAAAGAAAATAAAAATCTTTAGGCTTATTCTTTTCATCGATCCCTGCTTGGTATAGCTCCCATAAAAGACCTCTTTTTTCGTAGCCGGCATGAGAAGCGATCAGGGTCATAAAGTCTGGCCGGGCTGGATTTTCGCATAGAACCTCATAAACTCTTCTGGCCGATTCAAGCTGAAATCCCCACAATTCATCGAAAGTAACTAGACTAGGTGACATACCACTCGATCCGGCAAAATCCTGAGGTAAAACCTGAATAAAATTGCCTTTGCTGGTAAGCTCAATCTTGTCAGAAGTAACATTTAATATCGCTAATAGCCTATGATTTAGCTCTACGCATCGCACTATTTTGTTAAATACTACCGATTTCCCCTGCTCCAGATCATTACAAGCAATATATTGCTCTCCAAAGTCCCGTTCAGAGAACAAAAGACGCCATAAATTTATGCCAGCTAAAAAAGCGGTGCTTTTGCCCTCTTTTTTCGGCAGGCCCAGGAGTATTGTTTTATAAATTTTGCCCTTGTGAAATATATCATTCAGAATCTTGGCCTGCCAATCTTCTATCACCAGGGGCTTCCTGGTCTCGATATAAAAATGGTCATTTAAGAATTTGACGATATTATTTTTATATTCTGGATTATTCAAAGTGGGGGGACCCACTAAAGGCCTTTTTGCCCTGATAAATCTATTGCCTATCTGGCCCACCTTTCTATCTTCTATCTGATGCATGACCCGGGCCCGCCAATCCTCATCCACCAGGTGATAATTTCTCTTGCCTAATCTATTTAAATTATTCTGCTGGTGCTGTCTTCCTTCTTCAGTTTTACCTGAATATTTATGTGAATTTCCCATGGTAGCTCCTTTTTTATCGAATCTCTTAAAAAAGCCCTTCACCAATCGCTTTGGTGGCGTTTCTTAGGGCCTTCGCTTACGATTATACCTTTAATCTGCGACCCCTTCAAAAACCCCATAAAAACGCCATTAAAAGCATTTTTCTAAATCATCGTTTAAATGCTCCCAAGTGACTATAATTTTCGCTTTTTGCTATTCAAAATCCTATTTTTAAACCTTCTGGCCAGCTTATATTTGCGATCATCATCAGAATCTACTAATCTATCGCCTTTTCTTTTCCAGGCCAGTTTCAAAAAATCACTAACTAATTTCTTCATTTATAAAATTCTCCTTTTCTCTACTTTTCAATTTTTAGAACGCCGTTCTATTTTTTTTTTGATAATAGTTCCTGTCAGGGATGGAAGTAATGGGCATTTGCCCATTACTTCCCTTTTCTAATTTGCTTCAGGAAGGAAAGCATTATTAATATTAATATTGCTTTCCCTTTCTAATAATTTTATAACGCAGATCAGGAATGGAAGTATCGGAAATATTTCCATTACTTCCATCTTTCACTCCACTTTTGCACTGGATCCTGAATCCTTCTCTCCACTTTTATCGCTCTTTGCCATTATCCCCTTCTAAAGTATAGCCAAGTATATTTTTTTCAGCCCGGGCTATTCTTTTTCGCAGTTGGAGAATTTTCTCATCCTGCTCATCTGATTGTTTTTTCATTTTTTGTATTTTTTGAATCTCAAATTCATCCATTATATCTTTTTAGCTCCTTTCTAAAATTAAAATCCTGCATATATCTTTTTCTGATCAAGATAATTTTTATATGCTTCTTCAAAAAAGTTATAGAATCTCCGCCAGT
>JABUBN010000157.1_pt1 | contig 18306 bp, 14 predicted proteins | sample 7240341 | NCBI WGS metagenome assembly JABUBN01 (sample SAMN07256345, study PRJNA390944) | subsurface metagenome | isolation source: Methane hydrate marine sediment | place: Pacific Ocean: Eastern North Pacific, ODP site | reverse complement strand
GGCTTATATGAAGTTAACCCGGAATTTGACATGGGAAATCAAACGGTTCACCTTGCTGCTCAAATGATCTGGTACTTTATCGATGGATTCTCCCGAAAAACAGTTGAACAACCAAATATAAAACCAGAGGAATTCACTCAATATATTATTCACCTGAATGAAGTTAAACAGGAGCTGGTTTTTTATAAAAGTGTAAAAACTAACCGGTGGTGGTTAAGAAACCCATTTCTCCGTAAAAATACTCCATATCACACATATATCGCGTGTTCCTACAATGACTACATGAAGGCAAGCAACCAGGAAATTCCCGACCGTTGGTGGAAAGCATTTCAAAAATTTAATTAACCCGGAACCCGGAAAATCAGCACGATACAAATTTCAACTCAATAACGCGATAAAATACAATAAATTAAATACAGAAATACATATAATTTTATGTAACCTTAACGTTATTAATTATGTATAAATGGATGTATTTGGCTTAATTTGATTGCGTACAAAGAATAATAAATTTGTTTGAAATTATTAATTTAGTTATTTTACACATCTAATAAGGCTCGAAAACAGCAATAAATAAGGTGAAAACACAGTAATTTTGTATGAAGAGGTATCTTTTTTTATACATGTTTATGGGAATCAATATATTTGCTTATCCCCAGCAAGATCCGCTGTTTAGCCAAGTGATGTTCAACCAAATGGCAATAAACCCCGGATATGCCGGAAGCAACGATATGATTTGTGCAACAGCACTTAACCGTCAGCAATGGGTGGGTTTTGAGGGAGCTCCTTCCACAACTGTTTTTACGGTTAATGCACCTTTTAAACTTTTCAAATTAAACAGCGGAGTCGGTTTGATTATTCAGAAGGATAAAGCCGGGTTCGATGATAATATAGATTTCTCTCTTGCCTATGCATACAGGATGGATGTCGGTCCCGGGAAATTAGGCATTGGTCTTGGTATTGGGTTATTCAATAAAGCCCTGGAGCCAAAATGGTTTATTCCTTCAAGCGATTATCATGTCCAGCCAAGCGGGGATCCGCTAATCCCCGAAAACAATGAAAGTCACCTAGCTTTTGATATGGATTTCGGTATTTACTACAAAACGGATGAACTATACCTGGGAATTTCCACCACTCATTTAAATGAAGCAAAAATAAAATATTCAAACAGCACTCCATATCTTACAAGGCATTATTATCTCATCGCGGGCTATCATTTACCCATCAACAACCCTCTTTTTGAAGTTACACCCTCCCTATTTGTGTATTCTGATGGAAAAACATCACAATTAAGTATAAATACCAACGTTTTATACAATAAAAAAATTTGGGGTGGCGTTACTTACAGAACAGGAGATGCAATCGTTGGTATGGTGGGCATGGAACTGTTTAATGGCGTGAGAGTAGGTTATGCCTATGATTTTGCCACTTCTGATATAAGAAAAAACAGCAACGGAAGCCATGAGTTTATGTTAAACTACTGTTTCAGTTTAAGCATTGACCGAAGTCCACAACGATATAAAAGTGTAAGATTTTTATGAAATATAAAAAATTTTCATTTACTTGCAGTATAAAATCTATATGCTCTATGAAAAAATTACTGTTTTTTAGTATAATTTTTGCGGTTTTGGCAAGTGGTTGCAGTGGTTCATATGAAGGAGAGCTGGTTGGTGTTCAGGGACGGAAAAAATGGTTTGAGTCCGATCCATATGGAATGGTTTTTGTTCCACAGGGAAGTTTCAATGTTGGCCCCAGTGATGAAGATGTTGCCTGGGCTATGAATTCCTTAACCCGAACCGTTACTGTTGACGCTTTTTGGATAGATGAAACCGAAATTACCAACAATGAATACCGGCAATTTGTATATTATGTAAGAGATTCAATATTAAGGTTTAAATTAGGAGATGCCGGAATTGAAGGATTTTTCGCTGTCGATGATGACGGTAATGAATACGATCCCCCATACCTCGATTGGGACACTAGAATCGACTTAAGGGATGAATTGATCCCACCTATCATAGAAGAAATGCACTACCCTGAACATGAGCGCTTTTTCGGAAAAAAAGAAATCGATACAAGGAAACTGATCTATACCTATTTCTGGATTGATTTAACACAGGCCGCTAAAGAATCAAGCCGTTACAATTACGCAACACAATCCTATGAAGGAGAGGTGGTTAATATTGTTACCGGAGAAAAAGGGGCCATTCAAGACCGGTCTTCCTTCATTATGCATGATGAGGTACCCTGCTATCCGGATACACTGGTATGGATAAGAGACTTTACATATTCATATAATGAACCATGGGCAAACATGTATTTCTGGCATCTTTCATTTGATGATTACCCGGTGGTTGGTGTTAACTGGAAACAGGCAACTGCTTTTAGTATCTGGAGGACTAAATATCTGAATGATTATTTAAACAGCCAAGGTGGTTATTTTGTTCAGGATTATAAATTACCTTCGGAAACCGAGTGGGAATATGCAGCCCGTGGAGGACTTCGTCTTTCAATGTACCCATGGGGAGGCATGTATACAAGAAATGACGTGGGTTGTTTCCTCGCGAACTTCAAACCCCTCCGGGGTAATTACATTGACGACGGTTCCTTAATTGCAGCCAAAGTAGGTTCGTATGATCCAAATGAATTACATTTATACGATATGGCCGGCAATGTCGCTGAATGGACATCCAGTGCCTATGATGAATCAGCATATATGTTTTCGCACGATATGAATCCCGATTATAAATTCAACGCGAGACCGGATGATCCTCCTGTATTAAAAAGAAAAGTTATTCGTGGCGGATCCTGGAAAGATATTGCATATTACATGCAATGCAGTACCAGAGACTATGAATACCAGGATTCCACAAAAGCATATATTGGATTTAGAAATGTCCGATCTTATATGGGTTACAAATAATGAATGATTAACTAAAAAATAAAAACTATGAATTTAACAGAAATAGTACAAAGCAGTGGTTGGAAAAATTTCATGGCAAAGCTTTATGGTTTGGGTGCCTCAGTTGTTATCACCGGAGCCCTTTTTAAAATTATGCACTGGCCTTTAGCCGGCACATTGCTGTCAGTAGGCTTGATAACCGAGGCTTGTATATTCTTCTTTTCTGCCTTTGAACCTCTTCATGAGGAGGTCGACTGGACATTGGTATATCCTGAACTGGCAGGTATTGGTGACGAAGATGAAATTGAGCAATACAAGGGAACAAGCCGCGGAGGCTCATCCGCTCTTGAAAAATTCGATTCATTAATCGAGGGCGCTGAAATTACACCCAATCTGTTTAGAAAGCTGGGCCAGGGATTAAATAACCTGAGTGAAACAACATCTAAACTCTCAGACATTTCGGATGCTTCTGTTGCTACCAATGAATATGTTGACAACATCAGAACTGCCGCTTCAACTATTAATGAACACACTGAAACCTACGTGCAATCATCCGTTGATCTAAAAAAATCGGTTGGCAGATTGTCAGAATCATATGATAAAACAGCCAACCTGATCGAAAAATCCGGCAGAAACTACCAAAAACTTTCTGATTCTTACTCCATTATTCAGGACGGCAGTAAATCCTATAATGAACAACTGGAAACCCTGAATAAAAATCTGTCAGCCTTAAATGCAGTATATGAATTGCAACTTCAGGGTACAAACGAACATTTAAAAACAACAGAAGATTTGTATTCCGGACTGGATCAGATGATGGAACACATGAAGAATTCAGCCGAGGTTTCAAAAAGACATCAGGAAGAAGTTGCCAAACTCAGTGATAACCTTTCTGCCTTAAATGCTATTTACGGCAATATGCTTTCTGCTATGAATGTAATGACCAAGTAGTACGTTAAATAAACCTAAATCAAATATAAATCATGGCTCACGGAAAAGAAACCCCGAGACAAAAGATGATTGGAATGATGTATTTGGTGCTGACAGCACTGTTAGCGCTGAATGTATCAAAAGATGCCGTTAAAGCTTTTATGCGGGTAGATGGAGGTCTTACCAAAACCACCGCAAATTTTAGCGTAAAAAACAGCCTGACGTACCAAGAGTTTGACAGGGCGGCAGCTGAAAACGAAGCCAAAGCCGGCCCGTGGAGAGATTTAGCCTTTGAAGTAAGAGAGCGCTCAAACGAAATTTCCGAATACATACAAAGTCTTAAGGTCGAGATAGTTACAAAAGCCAAAGACTTTGATGCCCTGGACGGCAACAATGTTATTTCTGAACACATAAAGAGATTTGATGACACTAACATTCCTTCTAATATAATGATTGGACCTCACGATGATAAAGCGGCTTTCGACCTGAAAGCCATGTTAATTGAATACCGTGATTTTTTAATCGATAAGGTTGGAACCCGGAATCCGGCAGTAATCGAATCGATTGAGAGCAGTCTGAATACGGAAGACCATATTGATATAAAAAAAGGTGAAAAAGAGAAATGGGAACACTACAACTTTCAGGCATTACCTCTGGTTGCCGTTATCACCATTTTATCAAAGTTTCAAAACGATGTTAAGAACGCCGAAGCAGAAACGCTAAATTATCTTTATAGCCAGATTGATGCCGGAGCCTTCAAGTTTAACCGGTTGCTGCCAACCATAATACCCACGTCAAACCATGTGTTACTCGGTAACGATTTCCAGGCTGAAGTTTTTATCGCCGCTACAGATACAACACAAAAACCAGAGGTACTGATAGGTAATTACGACTCGACGATTACATCCGGTGGTTCCATACAATACAGAATGGTGGGTGAAGTCGATAGTATACCCATCGATGAAAGAGGCCGGGGAATTTATACCAAAAAAACATCTTCCCTGGGACCTAAAAAATGGGGCGGATTAATTCAGTTGGTATCCCCGTTAGACGGTTCGAAAATCAGCTACTCGTTTAAATCATCTTATACTGTTGCACAACCTAACGTTGTAATATCACCAACCGCGATGAATATATTGTATACGGGATTGGATAATCCCTTGGATATATCCGTACCCGGTGTCCCTGCTGAAAGAATCAGGGCAACCTCGTCAAACGGCGCTCTGAAAAAAGGTACGGTTACATACGGCAACAGGACTTTCAGAGGGACATGGGTTGCCACACCTACCTCTTCTAGGAGCAATGCCATAATAACGGTCAGGGAAATAACGGCTGATGGTCGGGTACAAATTCACGATGGGATCGAATTCCGGGTCAAAGATCCTCCACCACCCGTTGCTAAAGTTGCCGGTTTAAAAGAAGGTACTATCAGTAAAAGTAATTTGCTGGCACAAATAGGTGTTGTAGCCGAGGTTGAGGAATTTGATTTTGATGTAAAATATATCGTAACATCCTTTGACGTTGAAGTGAGTGTGAGAGGCTATTTTTCGGGAGAACATTCCAGCAACTATCGTATTGTACAAAAACAAAAAGATATGATTCAACAGCTTCGTCCCGGGAACACCGTAATGTTTACAAATATCAGGGCCGTTGGACCAGCCGGAAACCAACATAAGCTGCCAGCTGTTGTTCTTAAGATAAATTAATCTGAAAAATAAAATTATGAAAAGACTGATTATTTTAATAGGGCTAATTACTTTTACGGGGGCTTCTTTTTTATCTGCTCAACCGAAAGGGATTTATGAAAAAGACATCACTGACAAATCGCCGGTTCCCTATCCCTATTTGAGAGAAGCCGATGTAATGTGGTCAAAAAAAATAATAAGGATAATCGACCTGCGCGAAAAAATGAATCTTCCTTTATACTACCCTACATTCCCCCTCGGTGACCGTAGAAGCCTGATCGATGTGATTATGGAAGCAGTCCGGTCGGGTGAAGTAACCGTGTATAAAGCCAGATTGAACGATGATGAAATGATCGAACCAACTACACTTGGGGAAATTGAGTCAAACATGGGAGCTAGAATTGATTCAAACTGGGTTACAGATCCGGTAACAAACCAACAAATCCTTACCGTAAGCAAACCAGAGTTTAATACTGCAGAAATAAAACAATACCTGGTTCAGGAAGAATGGTATTTCGACAACAAGCATTCGGTTATGAAAGTGCGTATTTTAGGTTTATGTCCTGCTAGAATCTATCTTCACCCTGATACCGGAGAACCGGCAAAGAGGAAGGCATTTTGGGTTTACTTTCCTGAGTTGAGAAATATCCTTGCCCGTAATGAGGCCTATAATAAATACAACGATGCCCATCGGATCTCGTACGACGACCTGTTTATGCAAAGACGTTTCAGCAGTTATATTATTGCTGAATCAAACTTATATGATAACCGACAGATTACTGATTACGAAACAGGACGCATGGTATTGCTGGAGGCTGATAAAATCAAGGAATGGCTAATGAATTTTGAACACGATTTATGGGAATATTAAAAAGAACATAACTTCGCAAAGTAATTAAAAAGGTTAATACTATTCAAATGAAACTGCTAAATTTGAATGATTGTGGAATAAGGCTAAGGCTAAGGCTGAGTGGAAAAAGAAAATTAAATTAATCTAATTAACCTAATTGACCTAATTTCTAAATAAATCCCAAAAACCAAGTTCCAATTGGTTTATTGGAAATTAAAGATTAGGAGTGGAAGTAAACGAAATTATTCCCCGCCCGAACGTACCGTTCGGTACGGGCGGGCATCAAGACAAATAAAACTCAATACCAGCTAAGAAAATTCATTTTGTAAAAAAATGATAATAACCTTAATAATAATACATTAGATAATTATAATGGAAAAAACATACTTAAGATTTTAAAAATCAGCATAAAAGGGAAGTAATTAGATATAATTTGTCCAAAGAACTCCCTTGGAAAGGCTAAGAAACCTTAGCCTTAGCCTCATTCTTAGCCTTTTATAAGAAAAGTTTTATTATATACACATAACTTATTGTAAATCAATAAACAATTTTGAAATTCCGATACGTTATATATAACTTTCACCTTTTCTGATCTTTATATCATTTACAAATTGCTTTATCTTCTGCTCATCTTCCCTCTTACAAATCAACAGCATATCTTGTGATTCAACTACAATATAACCTTCCAGCCCCTGTAAAACAACGAGTTTGTCGTCAGGAACTTTTACAAAAGAATCTTTCAGATCATAAATAAATACATTTTGGCCGGAAATTACATTGTTTTCCTTTTGTTTGGTGGAATGTTCGAAAACAGAACCCCATGTGCCCAGGTCCGACCAGCCAAAATCAGAACACAGAACAAAAACATTTTCTGCTTTTTCCATTATTCCGTAGTCTATGGAAATATTTTTGCAATTGGAATATGTATTCAAAATAAAGTCCTTTTCCCTGCTTGTATTATACAATTTAATGCCTTCTGCAAATAAGACATTAACTTCCGGTAAATATTTTTCAAAAGCCTTCATAATCGATTTTAATGACCATATAAACAGACCGGAATTCCAGAAAAAATCTCCGCTTTCGTAAAACACTTTAGCCATTTCATAATCGGGCTTTTCAGTAAAGGTTTTAACTTTTTTCAGATTCGGATTATTAAAATATGTATCTTCGTTGGTTGCCTGGATATATCCATAGCCGGTCTCCGGCCTGTCCGGAGTAATTCCCAGCGTTAAAAGGGAATCCGTTTCCTGTACAAATTCCAGACCATCCCTGATAACCCTGATAAATTCATCCTCCTTTAATATTAAATGATCAGAAGGGGCGACAATAATATTCGCTTCAGAATTTATTTGCTGAATTTTATAATTTGCATAAGCAATGCAGGGAGCGGTATTTTTTCGCAATGGCTCCAGCAATACCTGCTCCGGTTTAAGTTCTGGTAATTGCTCAAAAACAAGCTCGCCATAATCAGCATTTGTAACAATGAGTATATTTTCTTCAGGGCATATTTTAATAAACCGGTCGTATGTTTGTTGTAAAAGTGTTTTCCCTGCTCCTAGAAAATCCAGAAATTGTTTTGGTTTACCGGTCCGGCTAAGGGGCCAAAATCTGCTCCCAATACCACCGGCCATAATTACACAAAAAATGTTTTTATCCATGAATGGAAAGGTTTACAACCATATGGTTGAAATAACTCGCAAAGGTAAAAAAAAAATCCAATTTCAGCTTGTTAATGAAGATTGGATGGTATTAAATATAACCCCTAAAAATGCTGTATTACCTGAAATATTTGTAATTTTAGACAAAATAAAAGCCATACAAACATGCAAGTATTCTATCACCTGGGAAGATATTTCGGTTTACTGGCAAAAGTTTTTTCAAAACCGGAGAAAGTCAATATTTATTACAGGCAAATCATCAGGGAAATGATGAACCTTGGAGTTAATTCAATCGGGATAGTGATTATTATCTCTTTTTTCATGGGCGCTGTAATTACCCTGCAGACCGCCTATAACACCGAAAATCCAATATTCCCAAAATATCTTATCGGGCTTGGTTGCAGGGATTCCATGCTTCTTGAGTTTTCCTCTACAGTAGTGGCGCTTATTTTAGCCGGAAAGGTGGGCTCAAATATTACTTCGGAAATTGGATCAATGAAAATTTCCGAGCAAATCGATGCTCTCGAAATAATGGGGGTTAATTCCGCGAGTTATTTAATCCTGCCCAAAATCGTAGCTGCCGTTTTTTTTAATCCTCTTTTAACACTTATCAGCATTGTAGTTGGTGTATTTGGAGGCTGGATAATTGTAATAGTTACGGGAGTAATTTCTGTCGGAGACTATATTTTTGGTATTCAATATGCTTTTATCCCCTTTTACGTTACCTATGCCTTAATTAAGACTGTAGTATTTGCATTTATTATCACTTCCGTTTCTGCTTACCATGGATATTATGTTGATGGAGGATCACTTGAAGTAGGTAAATCCAGTACCCGTGCTGTTGTCTATAGCAGTATAGCAATTCTCTTCTTTAATGTCATTTTAACCCAATTGTTACTTTCATGATAGAAATCAGGAATGTATCCAAGGTTTTTAATAGCGTATATGTCTTGAAAAACATATCCGTAACTTTTGAACAGGGACAAACCAATCTGATCATTGGACAAAGTGGGTCAGGTAAAACCGTTTTGTTAAAAGCCATTGTTGGTCTCCATGATGTTGATGAAGGAGAAATTCTATATGAAGACGTGGTTTTTAATAAACTGAACTTTAAAGAAAAAAAAGCCATCCGCAGACAGATCGGTATGATGTTCCAGGGAGGGGCATTGTTCGATTCATCAACAGTGGAGGAAAATATTATCTATCCTATGGATATGTTTACCAATATGAGTCTTGATGAAAAAAAAGAACGGGCAAATTTTTGCCTGAAAAGAGTAAATATTGAGAATGCAAATCATCTTTATCCATCTGAAATCAGTGGTGGAATGAAAAAAAGAGTTGCAATAGCCCGTGCTATTGCCCTCAATCCAAAATATTTATTCTGTGATGAGCCCAATTCCGGACTGGATCCCAAAACAGCTATCGTCATTGATTACCTTATTAAAGAAATCACGGAAGAATATAATATGACAACCATTGTCAACACTCATGATATGAATTCGGTTATGGAAATTGGGGCAAAGGTGATCTTTATTCATGAAGGGGAAAAATGCTGGGAAGGAACGAAAAAAGAGGTATTACATACCGATAACAAAATATTTAACGACTTTGTTTTTGCAAATAACCTTGCCAAACAAGTAAAAAATATACACTAATCTTAACCACAATGGATACTAAGAATAAAGGATTCAATACCAAATTAATCCACGCGGGAAACATCGAGGACCCATTTGGAAGTGCTACCGTTCCAATTTACCAATCATCTACTTTTTCCTTCAGAAATGCGCAACATGGGGCCAATCTTTTCTCCGGAAAAGAAAAAGGGTTCATCTATACACGTATCAGTAACCCAACCATTAAAGCTTTGGAAGAGAACATTGCTGAATTGGAAAACGGTTATGGAGCAATTGCAACCAGTTCGGGTATGGGAGCTGTTAGCTCCATCTACATGTCCCTCCTTGAAAAAGGTGCACACATGATCAGTACAGCTTCGGTGTATGGGCCTTCAAGAGGCCTGATGGAAAATCATTTTTCAAGGTTTGGCGTGGAAGCTACCTTTGTCGATACATCAGTCCTGGATAATATAAGAACATCGGTACAACCAAATACTAAAATCCTCTTTATCGAAACCCCTTCAAATCCTACCATTCAATTAACCGATATTAGAGCCTGCGCAAAAATTGCTACAGAACATGGTATTACTTTGGTTGTTGACAATACTTTTTGCAGCCCCTACCTGCAAAATCCACTCGATCTGGGTGCAGACGTGGTTTTTCATTCGGTTACAAAGTTTATTAATGGACATGCCGATATTGTCGGAGGAATTATAGTTACCAAAACAAGGGAATTCTATCAAAAAATCCGGCCTCTTATGGTTGCCCTTGGTAACAATATGGATCCGCATCAGGCTTTTATGGTTCACCGGGGTGTTAAAACGCTCTCCTTACGGATAGAAAAAGCCCAGGAAAACGCCATGAAAATTGCAGCATGGCTTGAGCAACATCCGAGAATAAAATGGATCAAATACCCCGGACTGGCATCTCATCCTCAGCATGAATTAGCAAAAAAACAAATGAGAGGGTTTGGGTCAATGATGAGTTTTGAAATTAAAGGTGGGCTCAAAGCTGGTGAAAAATTGATGAACTCTGTGAAATTGGCTCTGCTGGCAGTATCCCTTGGAGGCGTTGAAACCCTGATACAACACCCCGCCTCAATGACCCATTCGGGAATACCCGGGGAAGAAAGATTAAAGGCGGGTATTACCGACGGCTTGGTCAGACTATCGGTTGGGATCGAAAATGTTGAAGACCAGATCGCCGATCTTGAACAAGCCCTTCGTAATGTTTAGAGGTGGTTGTTAATCATTATCAATCTCTTCATAATCAATGTATTCTCCTGAACTATCTTTTATTGTTTTCTTTTGTTTTGGTATATAGTCAATGGTTGTCTCCCCTTCTTTCCTGTTGTTGTGCGATTGTCCCGTATTTTGATGACGGTAAGGCTTTTTTTTAGATCGGCTGGAAAACAACCAAACCAATAACTTTATCGAATAATAAACAACAATGATAATAAATATGGTCCTGAGTAAGCCTACTAACATGAAATATGATTTTTAAACCGTGGCACGGTTATTATTACTGGATCAACGGCCGATCAAGCATTTTTTTCCGCTTACATCCAAACATCCAGTTTAATCCAAATCTCATGTTTATCGATCGTAGACTTGCCGGAATAGGGATAATTGTCTCATTACCATTGCCTTCGAACCTGATCTGGTTAAATGTTACAGGAATGTGATCGGAAACCAGGTAAAACTGAAGTGGTCCGCTCTTTATTCCAAAACCCATACCAAGATTATCATACGTATTGTTCATCATGGAATAACTTAAACTGAAGGTAAGGAATTTGGCAAGAAGCGTATTAGCTGAAAAAGTGAGCGACTGCCTTATTTTTCCACTATAGATCTCCGACCTGGATAGAATCCCAAAATTCAATTGATCGGTAATATTTACCGACCCTCCAAGATAAATTTTTGGTGAAAGGTAAGTTGTATATGCATTCCCTTCATTTTGTATATCAAACAAATCCACAATTGAATCCAACAGGTTTTCTGCCTCGTCTTCAAAATTCCAATCACCATTGATTGTCATCCCCGAACTGACATCGAAACCCTCGAACTCAAATTCACCATCCTGTGTAAAATTATAAGTATCCTGTGTCCATGGAATAAACCCTAAATCAATCACACTAGCCGACAGGGTAAAAAGGTCGTTAAACTTATATTCCACACCAAGATCGATTCCAAAACCTGTATTTTTATTGTTTAATATTAAATCCAAAGGTTCAATATCTTCCCTGATGTCTATTTCTTTAATGGTATCATTTTCGGTAATAACATCGATAGGTCCGGAAACATTCAACGAAATATTGGAGTGAAATTTCATATTAAATGTGGTGGGATCGGTATATAAGCCCATATCAGGGGCCGGCCGGTTTGTCGTCAGATTTGCTTTTCCAAACAACAGCTTACCCCTCGCTCCAAACGTAAGTTGATCTCCGATCTTTGAAGATATTCCCAACCCAAACTCGCGGTACCAGTTAAAATCAACACCAAAACCACTAAAATCAGCAGTTTCGCCAAGAAAATCAGCGTTCCCCTTTAACAGGATCGAAATAAAGTCCTTTGGAAATGAAACTTTTGCCGATACCCTTTCCTGAATATCAAAAGTAAAATACAGATCTTTTACCCTGAAACCCAGTGAAAAAATGCTTGAATTAACTTCCTGACTTAAGATATTCCTGGTTTTAAGCTTATTTAAAAACTGATCAAGGTCATAGGAGGGGTGAAGAAAGGTGATCAGTGAGTCAGCATATTCCCCTGTTCCTTTAAAAATAAAATCATTAAAATCAAGACTATTATTATCGTAGTTTAAATATACAGACGAAATCCCGGGAAAACCCAGGTAGAAATTACAGCGAAACTGTTTCGCGGGATTCAGATAACCCGATTGCGGGACATTCTTTAAGAAATACATCGTATTGGAATGCTGACCTGATAAATTAGTGGTCAGAAACAAGAAAAAGAGAGATGTTATAACGATTCTTGTTGAGGATTTCTTCAGGAACATAGTGGATTTTGTTTTTTATTAAGTTTTTGCCGAAATCTTTATATTACTTATTTAGAGCTTGTTCATAAATCGTAAAAAAATCAAAATGAAGCACCAAAAATCAATTTTCAAATAACAAATAAGTGCCAAATACAAATTTCCAAATCTCTAAACTGTTTGAGTATTCAAAATTTTGAAAATTGAGATTTATTTGATATTTGGTGCTTGTCATTTGTAATTTATGTTTCATAATAATTTAAGAATAAAGTTTACCGTATTAATGCATCGGTATTATAATTAAGCACGGTTTACATCTTAATCTTCTTAATCTTCATCCGGATTGTAATTAAACTTAAATTTACCTTCAACGCCAATGTTAAACTCAAAAACATAATCCGAAAGAATCTTAACCGGATTCGCTCCGTTCCCTGTTGTATTGAATATCACCTTTACAATTACCTGACCGGATTTTTCCAGATTCTCAAGAAATTCCTGATCGATATCCATTATTTCCTGATTCCAGTCAACCTGTTCTTCGATAACCACACCATTGCCATCAACCGGAGCTGCTGATAAAAATGTAAATTCCAGGGTATCACAAGGAGCAGAAGTAATTGAAACAAGGGGTATCATCTCGAAACGGAAGTCAAAAGGAAAACCGTTCCTCGTGTTCACATAAATTTTGACGAACTCGATATCGACACTAAAGTCCTCATCTCCAATATCCAATTCAATTTCCATAGTATCCTGGAATGTTAAATTTCCGGCGCTAAACTCAATGGGGATTTCTATTTCCAGATCCCCTTCAATTTTGCTTTTATTGGTAACAAAATTTGTGTCTGCTGTATCTTCTGAAGGATTTATGGTTGCGGAACCCGAATAACGGATCTTCATCGGTGGAGGAAATACAAGTAAATCTTCAATATTGGTATTATCCTTATTAAACTCAATAATGTCCGCCACTTCAGGATTTAATGTATCGGCAGGATACTGAATATTGATCACAGAAGCCCCCAGATCAACAATCGAACCGTTATTAAATTCCCCTTCAACACTCAAATCCAACGATACAGGCAAACCGAACGAATTTTTGTAATTGAATCTTATAATTGGATTGGCAAACTGAAAAGTCCCGGATATTTTATCCAGTATTTCGTCATCCAATTCAATTTCAAGTGAATCCGGATCAAAAGACTCCTCTTGTTTTCCGAGATAACCTTCTATATAGGCAAAATCGATATTACTTACTGAAAACCCAAAGGAAAGAGAATCGTCGAAGTAAATTGTAACCAGGTTATCCGAAGAAACGATTTCCACTTCAAATTTAAAAGGAAAAACATTAAAGGGTTTTAAAGGGTCTGTGGTCAAATCAGTAATACTGTTATCCAGAATGAAAGTTCCTGAAGTCGGATTACCAAAATTATAGGTTATTGACTCTTCGAAGACCAGGGTGTCGCCATTTACTTTAGTTGCCGGAAGTATAATTTTTATCCTGATCTCTTCCTGTATATTTGAAGTGACCGTATAATCGACCCGGCCGGTTTCAAGCATAATTTTGTAAATTTTTTCAGGCCCGTCAAAATCGAAATCCACCATAATGGAATCGTAACCGAATATCTGGTCGGGTAATATGGTAGTACCACTTGATATTGTAACATTTTCTGAAAAAATATCCAATACCAATTCATCAGAAAGTGAAATGTCTACAGGACCAGAGCTGCCAACGGTGCTTATGCCGGTAATTTCTGCTCTGAATTGATTAGTAAACGGCCCCTTGTTAGTCAGATCGATATTTCTGGTTTGCTTACCACCATTTGCTTTAACCTGTCCATAATCCAATACCCCAATAATGGAATTATTACCATCCTTTAAGGTAATGGATAATGTTGTTATCTCAACAGGCCAATTGTTGGTAACGGTTAAGCCAAGAGTGCCGCTCGAAAATTTAACACTACCGTAACTCGTTATCTGACTGGCTGTATATTCGCCTCCGGCAATAGGTCCAAAAGGCGGGAAAATACTTATTGTTCCGTCAAGTGATTCAAGAAGAGTTCTTGTTGCAGCATCAAAACTTTGACTCATGTCACCCAGGGAAACCGATTTGGAAACAAAAAAATCATCGATATCTAAAGCGCCAATGGAAAAATTCATGCTTTCAGGACCACTTTCCGGAAATGTTTCAGGAATTTCAATAATATCCGATACCTCAAAAGACAACAGGGAATCTTCTCTAAAAATAAAAACAAGGGAGTTATCCTGTAAAATGTTTAAATCCTGAAGCGAATCCGGATCACTGCCCAGTGAATCTAAAAGATTTCTGAAATCAAGAGTCCCCTGTGCGATCTTCAAAGCAATTGCAGGATTAAGCTCTATTTCCATCGAGAGCGTATCCATATCAAGCGTCTCTTTAATGCAGGAATAAAATCCGAGGATAAAAACAAGAGGTAAAACAAAAAAAATTCTATAAATAGTCTTCATTATTGTAATAATGTAATTAAAGTTATTCGTCTTACTATAGGCAGAGTCCTGATGAATCGTTCCCATAGATAATGTAGGGACTGCTGTTGAGAATTTTCCATCATTCCTCCAAAGGAGTGCCTATGGCACATTACTCCATTGTTCCATTCAAAATACATCTTTCATGAATATTATGGACAGACATTAATCAACACTTTCATTTTACGGAATAATTGTACAAAAAGTTATCATAGTTTCCAACAATCAGGTTAAATTTGTTGGTTGAACGACTCAAATTACCAATTGAAAACAGGGTATTGCCACTTAATGGAAAACCTTTATATAAATCTCCGTTATTATTCACAAGATAAATTTTGTTCTCCGAGCGTGATACGACACCAATTTTCCTGTCTTTATTGGAAAAAGTATAGCAAACGGGTTTTAAATCAATAGGTACATCAAAATTATAAGCAAACATTTTCGATTTATTTTGCCGGAATACTTCCAATAAGCCATTTTCGAGAAAAATAAAATCCTTATATCCGTCACCGTCAAGATCCTGGTAATCAAAAAAGTGATTTGCTGAAAATTCTTTTATGTTCAATGTTTCAACTTCCCCTGTAAAGTAAATAAAATATATTTTACCTTTTATATCCGTTATTACAAATCTTGGATTGGATTTTGGTGTTTTGTCTTCAAAAATATAATTGTTGTTTGGTGATTTAGGTAATGTTTGGCTCAGACTTACCCTGGTATTCCCCCTGCGGTCAAGAATATATGTTTTCAATCTGTCTGCAAACACAATATAATCCCTGTTGCCAATTCTTTGGTGTTGTATTTCGTTGGTAATAAGTGCTTCAGTTCGGTTAAACGACCAGCCCTTTACAATATTTCCTTCTTTGTTGTAAACGTAAATTCTTCTGTCTTCACCGGCTACAAAAATCCTGTAATCCCCGTTTTGTTCATAATCAAACAACGAAATACCATTGGTTGCCGGAGATCGTAATTTTACAGGAAACCGTTCCACATAGTTCCCGTCTCTGTCAATTAAATGAAGGTGATTTTTTGTATTAAACAAATATTGCAGTTTATTGTTCCAGTAATAATCAATTTGAAATATGTTCCCAATAATTTTTTCAGGAACCTGAATTTTCCATAATATCCTTCCGGCTGCATTTATCAGGTAAATATTATTTTTTTGATCCTGGATAAAAATTTCATTATTCCGGGAATAATGATTGGTGACAAACACCGGCTTGAATTGAACAGTTGTATCCAGCAGGCTTTCCCATACCGTTTGCGCTTCTTCTTTGAATTCAGACTGGTATTTCAAAAATACATTGTTATACAACATTGAATTATTCGAACTAAACTGGATTGCAAATGCCTGAAGTTTCTTTAGTATACTAAATTGCCTATCAAGACCCTTTTGCAATTTTGCATTTAAATAATCAGAAAAAACCGCCGGTGATTTGGGGATATTTAAATAGAAAAAAAAGTTTGAACGGGAAGATAAATAATCTGAAAATTCACGGTATTGGATATCGTTGTATAAAGTTTTATGTAAAATAAAATTATGGATCAGTTTCGATAAAGCCTGAATAGAATTGGCAAAAACCATATAATTATCAACAAATGTAAAATACTCACACCGGCCTCCGGCAAATAATCCTCCAAATAATTTCTCAGGTAAAAAATGCAACGGCATCTGATAAATTAGCCAGGATGTTTCAGCATCGACCTGGTAAGAAAAAACAAAAGATGAAAATTGTCGGTTTGTCTTTCTGCTGTAATTCCTGAGCAGGTCTGTTAACGACTCCTCAACCAGGCTTTTACTTTTAGTCTTGAGAACAACATAGGTGTTTTCCTCCCTGGTTAAATTCTTTAAATCAGAAAATGCGATACCCATTTCACCTTCCAAAAAGGAATAGAATAATTTTTCAACATCTTTATCCAACTCCTCGTTGACTTTTTTCAAACTGTTTTTGTAAGAATTAATCTGACCTGATCTCTCAAGATAACGGATAAAGTTTTCCCGGAATTTAGCAAAATCATTGATTCCCAGAGCAATAAAAGCAACTGTGTTGGCAGGCAGAATTTGATCCATTTCAAGATTTTGTGGGGATTGGCCTGTAAATAAATTCAGGCAGTTATTCATCGAATCATTTGTAAATGTAAACCCATTGAGCAGGATTGTCTCATCTTTAATGTTTACATCCAACTCCGTCCATTCAGCCAGTTGAATAAATTGTGTAACTTGTTGCCGGTATCGATTACTTAGAAAAACGGAAACAAGTTTCGGAAAGGTTTCGTAGTTAATGTAAATATTTGCTTCAACATTCTTCCCTGATGTGGCAGCAACCTTCTGAAATCCAGCGTGATCGTTAATTGATGTTGCCAGATCCAGCTGCCTGATCGCATTCTCAAGCAATATGGAAGAAAAACTAAACATAATAACACCATAGGAAACAGCATAGGAAACCTTTTTCCTGTCTTGCCCGGATCTGAATGCAATTTCATATATTTTAACAGAACTGTATTGCCTTTGAGTAATTTTACCGGATAATGAAATTTTCGATATCATTTCGTTAAATTGATGCGGATTCATCTGGGCAGGAAGGTTAAATAAATAAATAATCCCGATCTTTTCCTTTCCTGTTTTATGAAAGGAAACGATTACAGAACTGTTTTGAAAGGTTTGTTTTATCGGTTTTGAATGCTGAAAGAGTGAGTCAAGGAATAAGATCTGTTGATTCAACCGGTTTGTTTTATCCAAATGGATGAGTTCCTGCCAGATTAAGTTATCGTAATTAAGTTTTTTAAAAAGTTCCTGAAAATCGTTGGTTTCGATTACAATGGCAGCATCTAAAGGAACAGCGCTCATTGAATCAATTTCCTTCCCGGATGGTTTTTTTATGTACAAGTATCCAAGAAATCCAATTGCAATAACAACAAAAAAAGCAATTATCGCCAGTATACTTTTATAGGACATAAACTAAGAATGAAGTAACTGCGTATAAAAGTAGGAAATAAATTTTACACGGAAAAGAATATTTATTTATGCAATAAAGAACATAGCTACGCTATTTAATTAAAAATTAAAAATTAAGCAACCATTCAGTATTTAGTCGTCGTTTTTTTAATACTCGTCAGACCACTACTACTGTTTAACTTTATGATTAGATTTAAAATATTATGCTAATAATGAGATATAATA
>JABUBN010000156.1_pt1 | contig 18373 bp, 24 predicted proteins | sample 7240341 | NCBI WGS metagenome assembly JABUBN01 (sample SAMN07256345, study PRJNA390944) | subsurface metagenome | isolation source: Methane hydrate marine sediment | place: Pacific Ocean: Eastern North Pacific, ODP site | reverse complement strand
CTATCAAGGGAAGCTTCTTTTCGTTTGAATTTATCAACACTGAGGATATCGAAGGTTTGCTGCAGGTAATTAAATTTTGGCTCTATCTAAAAACAAAACCAGGAAAAAGAACCATAAAAGCTGAATAAAATGATAGACGAAGAACAAGTAAAAAATATTGTCAAGAAAGTTTTAGATGAAGAGCATCTTACTGATTTTATTAAAATATTTGAAAAGGAGCATAATTTATTCAGGGGTTCTCACGACAAGATAGGATTGCCTGAAGCCCTTGAGATTCACCAGACAATAATTAATCATATTGTTGAAAAGTTTGAGGATGAAGCTATCACTACTGACAAGATAGCCGATGGGGCAATAGTAAACAAGAAATTATATGACGAATGTGTTGATGCCAGTAAAATTGCCGATGAAGCCGTAGAGGAAGCTAAAATTGCCCTCGATGCCGTTACCGCTGCCAAGATAGCTGTAGCAGGCTTGGATGGGGAGACGGGTGATGTAGCGGCAAACCACATTGTTGCCGAGATGCTACAGGCTGGCTGTGTAGTTACTGAGAAGTTATATGCAGGTGCAGTTACCGCGCCCAAAATAGATGTTGTCGGATTGGACGGAGAGACGGGGAGAATATGTGTGGTGGATGATGTTGATGCAGATGAGATTGTAGATGGAATAAATGCTCATGCCCTCACCTTGATTGAACCCGGTAAGGTTCTCATTTCTGGCGAAACAGACCTCAGCGATTGGAGCCATGGTGTAGATGCAACTTTTATAGACGGCGGAAAAATTTACACACAATCAATAACGGCGGCTCAGATATTAGCAGGGACAATTACTGCAAGCGAGATAAACGTAGCTGATTTCATCAACCTTCCCTCTGATGAAAACCTTGTAGGTTATTGGTCATTTGATGAAGGAACCGGAACACTTGCGGTAGATGGTTCAGGAAATGGCAACGATGGCACTCTTACAAACATGGAAGAAGCCGATTGGGTGGATGGGAAGGTCGGCAAGTGCCTGGATTTTGACGGAGAGAATGATTGGGTTGATTGTGGGGGAGGCGCGGAGCTAAAACCAGAAAATGAGATAACAATTTCTCTTTGGGCAAACCAAGATGTTGTTGCAGGGGGAGACATCCATGATGCAGTTGACCATCACGATGGATATGAAATACAAGAAAGAGATGACAGTCATTGGAGAGTTTATTTTAAACTTAGCGTGAGTGGTTGGCAATTTGCGATTGCGTCTGGAATAACCAATCAAGTTGGTCAATCGTATCATGTTGTGGCTACATTTGATACCACAACTGGCGAAATAAATATATATATAGATGGTGTTTTAGAAGGAACAACTGATGGATTTATAGGAGAAACGATTGTTTACGGAGGAGTGGATAAGACTTATATAGGTAGCCAAAATTCTGGGGTAGCTAGGCACTTTAATGGCCTCATCGACGAAGTTCGCATCTACAATCGTGCATTAACAGAAGCCGAGATAAAAGCCCTTTACCTCTACCCCGCAGGGAATAAAGCCGTAACAATATCAGGCGGACAGATTGCGGCAGAGACTATAACAGTAGATCAAATACTGGCTCGCACCATAACTGCTGATCGGATAGCCTTGGGGGCGATAACCGCAGATGAAATTGCTGCCGGCGCCATAACCGCAGATGAAATTGACGCTGGCACCATAACTTGCGATGAAATTCACGCTAACACCATAACGGCTGATAATTTAGCACCAGAGATAAAAACGTATTGGTATTCAGGAGTAAGTACCAATTCACGCAATATGAATGTTACGGAAAGGACGACTTCATCTTCTACTTATGTAAAGGTTAAAGAAATGAAAATCAATGAAGTAACTGGAAGAATGAACGTGCATTTTGGGTTGCTAGCTACCGAGGGGGGAGCTAAGTCAGTTCAAGGAAAAATATACAAAAATGGTTCGCCAATATCAGGAAACGAGTGGTCAACGAGCAATCTAATAACTTGGGAATACTTTGAAGAGGCAATAGATGCTTGTGCCGTGAATGACTTGATTCAAATTTATGCAAAGAAGAGGGGTGTAGACGAAGTAGCAAAGGTTAAGGATATGACACTTAGATATGACAGGGCGCTTTCAATAGTTTGGGGAGAAACCTTGACTACCCCATTACCCACTGTTCTCCAGACACCATTCAGCGTAACACCCCAAGACCCGTGATAAGGAAAAAAATGGAAGGAAACCAAAGCTTTATTTTGATTTTCCCTTGTCTTCTATGTCGTAAGTTTTGCTCGTCATGTGAGAATAAAGTAGGAAGGAGCCATTGAATCCATGTTTTTTAAGCCTCATATACTGCTTGTGATCGATGGAAGAAAATTTGGAGTTTTTGAGATGGTTATGAATGATTATTGCAATATCTTTTATGGTGCAGTCCTTTTTCTTCAATGTTCTTTGCAGGCTTTCCATGCTCATATAAATCTTATCCTCGTAGTGGCTAGTGTGCTTGAAAATCGTTCCGTCTTTCATAATTATATAGACTCTTTCAAGGCGGTCGGGGAAAAGTTTTTGCCAGAAATTGATTTGCTCTTTTTCCTCCGCAGAGAGGATAGAACTCAACATCAGCAGGGAAATTACGCCCATAATGAGGATTTTTGTTCTCATCTTCACCTCCCGAGGTTTAATTATAACATTGGTAGTCATTTTGTCAAAGGTGAGAATATTGTCAACTATCCTCAAAAAGTGCCCCAAATTCTTTATGAGAGACTCATGGTGGCGTCTTTGGTTAGCAAACCTGCCTACCCCTATGGGTTTATCGTTACCTGTGGACTTTTACAGGGGTAGCATTATATATAATTTGCATCCGCAAATAAGGAGATAAAATGCAAAGAATAAAACTTTTAAGGTCTCAGAAGATTTTACTTCAAATGAAAAGTCAAAAAGTCCAGGAAGCCATAACCCTAACCCAGGCAAGGCAAAAAGAGGTTACGGCAACTTTGAATATGATTATAACTGAAGAGCATCATATTCCTAAAGATGAACTTCCCTTATGGAAATTGGCTGAAGATGGTCAGGCAATTGAGAAGATAGAAATCCCGAAGCCTAAAGAAAATGAGGAAGATAAAGAAAATAAGAATAAAGAGGGAGGTAAATAAAATGCCGATGTCAACTGGTGCACAAATTGCAATGATATTAGGCTCAAGTCTCCTTCCATCTCTTTTTGGAGAGAGCCAGGCCAAGAAGAGAGAGAGGATGATTCAGGAGTATCTTGACATGATAAAGCCTGAGTTTGAATACTGGTCTCAGCAAGGGAGAGGTATAAACCCTCTTATATTGGAAGCATTAAAAAGCCAGATGTCTCGATACCAGGGTTTTGGCTGGCCTGGGGGAGGAGGATGAGAGACGAAAAGGGAAGGTTTCTAAAGGGAGAAAAACCTTCAAACTATGGTAAGCATCTTTCTGAAAATACTAAAAAGAAGATTAGTGAAGCGAACAAAGGGAAGAAGCCTTCTGAAGAACACAGAAGAAAAATGAAAGAAGCGCAGAAGGGTGAAAAACATCATAATTGGAAAGGAGGGAAGAAAATCAGTTACGGCTATGTTTTAATTTTAAAACCTGACCATCCTTATTCTCCCATAGATGGATATGTCCGACAATCAAGACTTATAGCAGAAAAATTCTTAGGTCGACTTTTAATATCATCCGAAACAATGCATCACCGTAATGGAAAAAGAGATGACGATAGATGGGATAACTTATTTGTTTTCGAGAGTAAATCAGATCATCTCCGATACGAACGCTTTTTAAGGAGGAAATAATGCCAAACGGAGGAGCTTTCACGTGGTCGAAAGAACTAAGTAGCTTAATCCCTGGATTGAGGGAAAGATATCAACATCTCCTAAAATACCCGAGAGGGATAACACCCGAGGAACGAGAAGCGATAATTTCTTACACCCTAAGGGGCGTTAAAATGGGTGAAAGGGGTCGAATTGAGGCCAAAAGAAAGGGTTTATCGAGAATGGGACTTTTGGGAACGGGCGCGGAATTAGAAGAAGAGGAGAAAGAAAGAAGATACACAGGAGAACAAGTCGCTGAGGTAAGGAAAGGGTTTGCTGTTGAGGATATCCAAAACAGGCTCAACGCACTAATGCAGACCACGGGAGGAGCTCAGAGTTTACTGGCTACGCTCATACAAACAGAGCAGATGCCTGAAGTTTTTAGTGCTGGCCGAAGAGGTGAGGCGAGGGCTTCACTGGACCAACTTATGAACTATCTTGGTCTTACTATGCGTGGTGCAGGTCAATATCTAGGCTCTTATGGACAGGGGATACAAACTCAAGCTGGATTCCAAACTGGAGGAGGCGCAAGCTTCTTGCCCTGGTTAATCTACTTATTAACATCTGGAGGAGGAACAACAACGAGAATAGGAGAATCTCCTTTACCGCCAGCAAGGGATGTATCTTACATCTAGTAGGAGGATAAAGTGGCCATAGACCTTGAACCAGCATTAAGATTTCTCAATGAGTTTCTGCCTTATTTTGCAAAACAAAAGATGCGGCTTGATCAACAGAGAAAAATTATGCAGATTTATCTGAATAACTATTTAGAAGAATTAAAAGCAAGAGAGGCTTATGCAGAAAGGGGAGAGGCGAGAGGATATGATATTGCAACTAAACTTAAACTTTTAGATTCAGTTCTAAAAGGCACTGAAAAATTAGACAGACCAGGCATGGCAGGATTGATGAGGGCTCCTGAACTTGGAATGGATTTTGGCTTACCAGAAATTTCACCCGAACAATATGGAGAAGCAATTAGGCCTTATACAGAAACAATGGCTGATCAAGCAGGAGCACTGGAGGCAGGCAAGTATCTTCCTGCTGAAAAGATGGGGGTAGCGACACAGCTTTTAGGATCTGAGCGTGCTATGGATTTACTTAAAGAGATTGGGAAAACAAGGGCTGGTCGTGAGGCAAGAGAAGTAACAAGAGAAAAGACGAAACTTGGATGGGCAGAGCTTGCAGCGAAGAAGAAAGGAGAAATTCCAGACAAAGAGCTAAAGAAAACGCTTGATAAATTAATTAATAGAAGAGACAAGGCAAGATTAGATCCTCTTGAGGAAGAAGAAGCAAATAAATTAACAAAACAGATTAATGCTCTTTATAAGAAATTAGGTAAAAAATCAGAAAAAGATTATGAAGACCTAGCTGAAGAGTTGAGAGCCAAGGGATATACAATTGAAAAAATAAAAGAAACTCCTGGGATGGTTAAAGATTTAGAAAAGCAAGACTTTGAGATTTGGATATTAGCAGGTTATTTGTAACATGGCTATAGAAATTCAAAAGGATAAAAAATTTTCATGGCTAGATAAATATCCGTCTTTATTAGAGGAAGAAGAAGAAAAAAAGAAGCAGTTTAAATTCCTGGATAAATATCCTGATTTAAAACCAGCACCAGAGCCAGTATTGTCTGAACCAGAAGTAGAGCCTTCCTGGCCTGAGAAGATCAAAAGCTTCTTAGGAGAGGAAATTTTACCTCGTTTAGAGATGGGGGGACCTAAATATACTCAAGCAAAAATGATGTTAGAGAAAGGAGTTGAGCAGAGGCTTGCCAAAGATATGAGAGAGGCAGAGCTAGCCAAGCGCAGGCCAGAGATGGCCCCTGAAGTGCCTACCTTAACAGCATTAGCTCCCGAACAAAAAAGAGAATATGAAACAGGAGAATCTTTAAGGAAGTATCTTTGGTTATATCCTCCCGAAGTAAAGAAAGAGGCAGCCGGAATCTTCAATGATCCAAAAGTCAATTACTACGCAGACATAATAGCTGATAGGCTGCCACTTTGGCTTACTGCTTTTGCTGGCGCACCTGCAATTATAGGTATATTTGAAATGATAACTCAGGTGAAGAATGTAACCGCTTCTCTTGCAGAAGGGTCAAAGTATGATCCACTTGCGAGTAGGCAACTATCTGAATTTATCCCTGAAGATGCGCCTGAATGGTTTAGGGTAGCAGCATCCATAGGAGAAGGTGCGGCTGATATGATTTTTGCTGCTATTGCTGCTAAGAAGATAAAATTTGCGGGCTTTAAATACAACATGGAAAGAGCGCTTAATTACGCAGAGAAGATTGGATATCCAAAAGACCTGGTTTCAGTATGGCGCAAGGCTGTAGCGGACTCAGCAGGAGATATAAGCAAGTTTAGATCCCTAGAGCAAGAAATAAAAACCATGATGAAAAGCACAAGGACAATGAGATCTCCAATGATGAGAGGAATAAGTGAGGTGGCAGGAGCTCCGGAAACTGCAATTAGACCTGAATTGCCACCCAGGGTTGCGCCAAGATTGATGGCTCCTGCAACAAGGATAGCCACAGAAAGAGGAACCATTTTTGCTCCCGAAACTCCGGAGGCAGAAAGATTAGCTGCCATGTATAGAGAGGTAGAACCAAAACCTCCTGAAACAACAGTTAACATAAATCCCAAGCCTGATGGATCTGTAGATGTAACCTGGACAAAGCCTGCTGCAGTAGAACCAGCGCCAATTCTTTATGAGAAAAAGGATATGCTGGAAAGCATCTGGGCTACTTTTGAGGCGCATCCCAGGGTCCTTTGGAAAGACCTGGTTAAGTATGCGGAAGGAAACGAGGAGATTGCAACCGCAAGCGAGATAGCAACATATTTCGAGTCTAAAGGGAAGGAAGTTTTAGGAAAACCAAAGGCCAAAGTAGTAAAAGAGAAAAAGCCCTTTAAGTATAAAGATGAGTTGCTTCAGGACATCAACGAATTAGTAGGAAAGATAAGGCCTAATCCTGATTACTCTCGTTCTGAATTACAGAAAATTCTTCCACTAAGCATGATAGGGGCAAAGGGGGATCCCGACGCTAAAGAGATGGATATAGCAGCACAATTATTAGGCCATAAATACCCAACGATTGAATATGATAACGACCTTTACGACATGCTTGCTGCTCGAAAAAAACTACCGGCAAGAAAAGAGCCGGAGCTAGTTGAGAAAGAAAGAGCAGAGGAAGAGTATGAGGAATTTAAAGAACGTGAACTTGAGAAAAGAGAAAAAACAAGATACCTGGAACAGGCAATGGACAAGCCTTTAGCAACCCAAAAGGAAATAAGTAAGGATATTGGAGACTACATAAAAGAATTAGAAGTTGAAAGAAAAGGACTTAGGGAAGAAAAGAGATTCCTTGAGGCAAAAGAACTCGAGCCACGTATTAGAAGGATAGAGGAAGAAAAGAGAATCCTTGATGAAAAAATAAGAAAGCAAGAAGAAAAAAAACCGGCTAAGCCTAAAAAACCAACAGAGATTTACAAGATGGCTCCGGAAGCAAAAGCCATAGAGAAGGCAATAAAAGAAGGGAAGGAATTGACACCAGAACAGAAGGAGATTTTGAAAGAAAGAAAAATGTATGTGGAAAAAAAGCTACCAAGGAAAGTCGAGCCACCTGAACCCGAGATAGAAAAACTCCCGGAGAGAATGGATATTGCTAGAATTTCAATAGAAGATCCTACGGGAAAACTCGAGCAGCTCGGTGAGTTGACAGCTGATAGGATTGATAGAATTAAAAAATATGCAAAAGAGTTAGGGCTGGAAGGTAAACTAAAAGTCGGCGCGACTTTTAAGGGAAAATGGGGAGACCGTCTCACTCCTGCACAACAAGAAAAATACATGAAGGAAGTGATAACTTCTGTCAAGGAAGTTCCCAAAGAAGAATGGGAGCTTTATTTTGGCTATCCTATTACCAAAGAAGTCAAGGAGGCAATAGCCAGGATCATAGAAAGGACTAAAACAAAAAAGAGAGTTCGGCTGGAAGAGCTCAAGGGCGAGCTACAAAAGACTGATAAAGGAAAGGTCGAGTGGATGTATCTTGAAACCGAGAGACAACTGAAAGAGAAAAGAAAGCCCAGCTTTAAAAAAGCATTTAGAGGAGCCAAGCATGCCTTCGTTGATACGAGCGGAAATGTAAAAAAAGACTTAATTAAAGATATGGGTCCTTTAGGAAAAGAGGCTGCAATCCAGCATGATTTAATTGCCGGCGCAAACGCAAAGGCAGAGAGGTTATTTGAAGAGGCTTCTAAAGATATCTACAAAGGACTCTCTAAAGATGAAGAGATGATGCTAAACAGGACGATACAGTCAAGGAGGACAGCTGCAATATCTGAATACAGGAAAGTTGATGAAGACGCGGTTAATTCTTTAGAGGCAAAAGAGAAAATATGGCGAGAGAGAATAGAAAGATGGGGAGGTAAGGCAAGAGAAAAAGCGGAGAGAAAACTTGAAAAAATAGGAAGAGAAAAAAATAAGTTGTTAGCAAAAGGAATAAGACATCCACATGGATTAACCGGAGAGCAGCATGATGAATTTCTAAAGACAATACCAGAAGAGATAAATGAAAAGGCAGACCTTTATTTCAAGGAGATGGAGAAGGTCCTGGACGATTTAAAATCCGAAGGCTTGCTCGATGAGGACTCCTATCAGAATTTAAAAAGCAAGGGAGTCTATTCACCAAGAAGATTTATTCAGTATATTGATCCTCCAGCAAAAGGTTATGATTCAATGGGGAGAATAATAACTGTTCCTGATAGCGGAATAAAGGCCCTGGATGCAGGAAGCCAGCAGGTGATGGAGACAAACTCAAGACTACTTCTCTCAAGCGTTATCTCGAGGACACAAGCAAGGATCTTCAGGAACAGGGCAAACAAGGCAGCATATGACCTTGCTAAAGAAATTCCTGATAATGGAATATTTAAACCGGCTAAAGTATATAAGACAACAAAGGAAGGGAAGCCTATCTATCAGGAAGCTCCGGCCGGACATACAAAGATAAAGGCTATGATTGAAGGAGAAGCAAAAGAACTGATAATGCGCGATGAACATGCAAGGGAATGGCTGACTAGAGATCCGCTGATAAATCAACAGGCTGCTCTCTGGTTTGGGTGGCTTTCTGGAAGCAGGTTTTTGAAACCGATGGCCACAGGATTAAACCCTGGCTTTGCATTAACTAACTTCCCCAGAGATGTCGCTCATGTCTGGATAGTAACGTCTGAATATTCAAGCTTTGTGCCGAAATTTACTTTCCAGATTGGCCGGGATTTTATGTCAACCGCAAAAGATACATTTTTGAGAAAAGGCAGATGGCTCGACTACTTGGATGAAGGTGGAGGCATGACATTCCTTACCCATCAAGGAAAGCCATTTAAAACAATGGGTAAAAGAGGAATTTATACAGCAATAAAGGGAATACAGCAAGTATTAGGATATGTCGGTGAAACATCAGAAATTTGGACAAGATTAGCTCTCCGAGAAAGAGCATTAAGACAGGGCAAATCACCACACGAAGCAACGTGGATTGCAAGGAATTATATCGATTTTAATCAAGGAGGTAATTTCGCTAAAGCTTTGGATACAGGAATACCATATCTTAATGCAGGAATCCAGGGGACAAGAGGAATCTTCAGGGCTTTGGCAGACAGACCAACTGATACACTGTGGAAGTTTGTTCAGTTAGCGGTATTAGCAAGTGGCTTATATTTAGCAAATAATCTTATCAATAAAGAATGTATGGACCACATAACCGACAGAGAAAAGGTCAATAATTGGATCTTCAGCACGCCATTTAGATTTACAGATAAAAATGGAAACAAAAGATATCTATACTTAAAAATAGCTAAAGACCAAGGACAGAGAGTTGCCTGCACTATTGTTGAGAACCTGATGAGGAAAGCTTTAGGCAAGGAGGTTAATTCAGATCAAATTGTCCAATCTGTTCAAGATTTTATTCCTATAGTTCCAGACCAACTTATGCCGCCTTCGATAGATGGGTTGATGGGATATGTGGCCAACAGAGATTTTTGGACAAGGAAAGATATCTGGAGAGGAGATAAAATTACTCCAAGAGAGGAATACACAATATACACACATCCGGCATTGGTAAAATTGGGGAAAGCAACAGGATGGTCTCCAGAGAGGCTTGAATATTTCTTGAGTCAGGTTTTTACCAGAGGAAATGTTTATACATCACTTGTTGGTGGTGGCCTTACTCTTGCAATGAAAGACTTGCCTGAAAAAGATAAAAGAAAGACAACAACGGAAATTGTATCAAGGCTTCCTCTTATAAAAAGAGTGTTTGGAGTTACTCCGCCATACTCAGTTGAAGAAATAAAGAAACTGGAAAAGGCCAGCATGGAGGAATCAACAAGAAAACATAAGCAGAAAAGAGAACTGAGCGAGCTGGCCAATACATACTACAGGAAACTCAAGGATGAGAAAATAAAAGATAGATCTGTTCTTAATGAAATTAAGGTCTTCATAAGAAAACAACCGCTTGAAGATAGGAAAAGGCTCGTCAGTTGGTTCAAGAGATATGGAATTGTTTATGATATTCCTGACAAATCATGGTGGTTAAATCTAGCCGAGATGCCCCCGGAAGCAAGGGCTACGGTCTTCTGGACAAAATATTTAGAGACAGAAGAGAGTGAGAGGAAATCATTACAAAGGCAGGCAAAAAGAATCCCTGGATTGTGGTCCTCAAGGTTTCTAAAAAGGCTGAGAATTTTAATAAACAAATGGAAAAAAGAACAATGAGCTCTCGTCCATATCGTCTATGTATAGACCCTGGCCATGGTGGCAAGGATCCTGGAGCCGTAAACAAAGAGTTAGGCATTCAAGAGAAAAAAATAAACCTGGCTGTTGCGCTTTTTATGAGGGGGTATATTTATACGGGGGATTATTTGTTTGATGCTTATATGACGAGACATCAAGATTATTTCATTTCTCTTCGTGATAGGTGTGGCAAGGCTTTGGCCTGGGAAACAAATGCTTTCCTTAGCATCCACACTAACGCCCGGCCGATGAGAGGAATTCCTGGACTCGAGATAGAGACTTATCATTACCCGGGTTCAAAGAAGGGAGAAGAGTTTGCAGCGATAGTCCAGGAGGCATTGATCAAAGACGTTGGCGAGATCTCCAAGGTCATAGATAGAGGAGAAAAGGAAGGGAAATATTATGTGCTCAAGCACACCAAAATGCCGGCTATCCTTGTAGAGCTAGGCTTCCTTTCTGACAATGAAGAGGCTTTGTTTTTATCTACTATTGATAATCAAAAGCTCATGGCTACTTCCCTCTGTGAAGCCGCGGAACTTTTCCTCGAGGGGGGAGGGCATGAGTGGATTCCAGGAGAAAAGACATGATGAAAAAAATCACCACCGAAAAGGGTTATGTTTTCTGGGCCCTGGGTATCGTCTTTGCATCTATCGCCAAGGCTTTCTGGCCTGCTTATCCGTTCATAGAATTTGCTGGCGTCTGGACCTTTGGCTTCCTGGGCGTTGGGGGCAAGAGGCTTATGGAAAAGCATGTGAAATTTAGGCCAGGTGAACAATGAAGAGTTATATAAAACCGGTAATCTTCGGTATCATCTTTCTTGTCCTGGCTATCTTCATTATTGAGAGAGCTTGTCCCCGGTCCGATGCAAAGTATCAGAAACTCAAGGGAGAGCTTGCGGAAGCAAAGAAGGAGTTGAAGAAGAGTAAGGACCTTCTTGTATTACAAACCAAGGTAATAGATGAAAATACCGAGGGGCTAGAAAAAGAAGTAAAGGAATTAAAGCAGAACATTAAAAATTTAGACAAGGACATACTTGATAGCCAGAAGAGAGATAAAGAGAAAGCTCAGGTTATTCATGACCTTAAAAAAGAGCGTGAGACCCTTGAAGACCCATATCTTATTATTGCTAATCAGGATCTCCTACTCGAAACATGGGAAGACCGATGGTGGAACGAGAGAGAAGAGAAAGAGAAGATAATAAAACAAAGAAACTTTTGGGCCTCAATAGCTTTTAAGCAGTATGGGAAATATCTAAATGAGCGCAGCATAAGAAAGGGCCTGGAGGAACAACTTTCAGCAGAAGAGGCCTACGATGAGATTGCAGGAGATACCATCGATGAGGGCGATAAGGTGATTAGAAAAGTTGGGCTAAAGCTTAACTTAAAAAATGTTTTATATAGCGCTGCCTTTTTTGGGCTTGGTTATGTAGTAGGAGCTGTAACGTGAAAGGAATACCCTGGGGAGAGATAGGAGCCTTTGGATCCTTTGCAATTATTATTATTTTAATAGTATTGGGCTTTGTTCTTAAATGGAGAAAAGGAAGGAATACTCCCGGAACAATAAACAAATCAAAGTGTATCAATGACCCAAGGTTTCAGGCAGGCCTAACAGACATAGCAATAACCAAAGTCTCAATGATAGAAATGAAACAAGACATGAAAAGCCTGACTGAAAAAACAGTTGAACAAACGGGAATCCTTAAAGGTCTTTTTAGTGAAACAAAAAAACAAACTCAAGCATTAGAAAAAGTCTGTAATAAAATAGGGAGGCAATGATGCCATATACTGATATAAGAAAAATGGAGGTCGATGGTAAAGATAAGTATTGTTTTTATAATAAAGAAACAAGGGAAAGACATTGTAGTGATTCATACGAAAAAGCTGTGGCACACCAAAGGTTGATGTATCATCTTGAGGGGGGAGGGAAATTAACAAAATCAAAGTGATAACTTTCTCTTCGTATCCTATAGGTCTTGAGAAGAATAAAACTTACCTCTTATTATTTTACCAAAATCTTTAGCAATAAGGCTTCCTTCCTCACGAATACAGCTCTTAATATTTATTCCCTTATCGGTTTTTATCCAAATTTGTATCCGCTCATAAGGATTAATCTTTTCAAAGTATTTAATAAACTCCTCAACCCTTCTAGTGATGTGAGGGTCTAGGCTTGCTGCAACATACATAGTGTTGTCGGATTTCCGGCAAATTAAGTCTGACCCGAAGACGTCATTTTTCCGAGGAACAAAAATATCTTTTAGCTTGCCTGTCTTTTTATCCTTAACCTTTAGTGGCCTCATCTCTGTTGGGAAGTTTCTAACAAGCCAATCATTCTTTTGAAGCCAGTCCCGGATCCATCGCTGAAAATCGTTGCCTTTTTCTCTTTTGGATTTGGCTTTTTTGACCTTCATTTTGGCCTCCACAATATGTTGTGTTAAATTTTTCCGAGCTAAGTGGATCCCTGCACTTACACCACAATATGTTGATTTTTATTTCTCCTGGATATTCTCTTGGATTCAAAATTCTCTATGTCCATTTTAAGGAAATTTATATGAACGGACCTTGGGATATGGGTTAGATTCGACGGATCATCATTCAGCGAAATTCCATCCATGTGGTAAATCACAAATCCCGGCAGGATCTTTCTGCCCCTTGAATTTTCCCATACATGCCTTGAGAGATATTGCCATGTTTTTGGTTCTTTAATTTTTATAAGGTGATAGGGATTGCCGGTCGTGGTATCTATTCGGATAGTAATGGTTCCCACCGGCAGCCAGTTCTTTGGTCTATTCCCAGGCTTGAATTTGGTACTCGAGTTGTGGCGGTAGGCATACTTGATACCTCTCCGTTTCAAGCCTGCATTCCAGGGAACCATGCCTTTCTTGAACTCTGTGGCAGGGGAGGAATGCTTACCCCTATTCTTTAAACTTAGGATCCTTTTCGTTTTTTCTGTGTGTGGTCCCTTAAATCCCCTGGACATTCGCTTTCTCCTTGTTACTCAAAAAAAGATATCTGATTATTATTCCGGATCCTCGAGCTTCTTTCTCGTAACGTACTTCCCGTACGCCCTTGCATGTGCCATTTTACAGGTATCGGAACAGAAGCCATCCCTGCCAACAGGCTTGTGCGCCATGTACGGCGTACCACACCAGCGACAATGTTTTTCCCGCTTGTGAAATTCATGCCATTTAGTCATGTTACTGAATAACGATCGCTTTCATTGGCCAATGAAGTTGCCGTAGTATTGAGTAACGCATTTTTTTCTCCTTAGTTGACATAAACTTTCTTATGCGACACAGCTATCTCGCCCCCAGGTGATCTCTTTTTCTTTGACAGCATAAGAACAAAATTTGCAACTAGCACATCCTTTTTCAAGGTAACCCCCATCTTCCTTACACTGCTGAATGGTATCTTCCTGAACCCAATTATTATATTTTTCACACCAGGTACCACTTTCAATATAATTAATCATTATTTATCACCTCCTTGGTTTACATAATGCATATACTGCGACACGCTAATTCTTGGTCCCTTTTGGTTGGTCTTTTATTTCCCATATTGGTTTTTTACATTTACATCGTTCATAATGCTTGCCACATATTTTGCAGTATTTATAAACAAACCTACCACCGACAACTGCCCTATCAAGACGCTCTTCTAAGTCCGGGCAAGTGCATTCCGAAAGGTCTTTATTGCATTTCATGCACCACATTTATTAACTCCTCCTAACCTCCTTCTTAGATTGTGTGGCTTTTCGGGACAATTATTGACAGAGTTAAGAACCCGTGAGGTGCACTCGAGAATATAATCTTTGTGCTGTCTCACGAAGGTAACCTCTTCTTCGCTCATTGGATTGTGAAGCTCCTTTTTGCAGCTCAATGCTTTCAGTAGCTTTGTTTCGCTCTCGAAAGGCTCGTCTTCCTCCATCGTGAGAGCAATGGTCATCAAGGAGCAACAGAACGTCCTGCTGGCCCTGAAGTCGCCGGCTATCCGGAACGTTCTCGCCATCGCATGGCAGATTACGCACTTCAGGCTCTCAGAATGAAGCCTCTCCGGAACTTTTTCCCATTGCATTTTCATGATTTCTAACCTCCAAGTTGGATTAAAAAATAGCTCCCTTCTTAGCCTTGTCTGCAATCATCATCGCACGGTTACCTATATCCGCGCATTCCAATATTATCTCCTTGTGTTTGTATGGAACCTTGTCATCCTGAAGCAACTCCTCTAATTCTTTTACCTCTTCCTTCAATCCGTCAAAATGGTAGGCATAAGAAGTCCTGAACCAATGTCTTTTGTTGATGTTTGCCTCGAGTTTTTTGATCATTTGTTTCCCAAACCATTCAACCGATTGTTTATCCAAATCTGAAACCATTCGTTCCTCCTTACCAGCCTATATTTTTACTTGCCCGAACATGGCCAGCATCCCCAACTTCCCTGCGCTTTTCTTTCATAACCTTTTGGTAATAGACTCCAATCTCTCCTTGAAACCAAGCGCTGCCGGCAGGGGCAAATCTCCATCTAGAAAGAAGCTCTTGATAGGTAGCATTGTCAATCCATTTTTTCCTTTGTTCTTTATTCATTTCAATCATAGCCGACGGTTTTATATTCCAGGTTAGAGCGAGCCTCCAGCTCCTCGATGATCTCTCCGGTAGTAGCGCAACCAAGGTGCGGTTCATACATGTGCTTAACGAGGATCTTAGCGAACTCTTCGGCAAGATCAGCATCCATAGTCTTATCCTTGGCTTTCTCCCCACACCAAGCCTTAGCTGCCTCTTCCCTGGCAAACCTCATCCGTCTTTCTTGTTCTTCTTTTTTCATTTCATCTCCTTTTTATTTTAAAGAAGGGCAGGGGAGCGTGGAGGCCATCAAACCTTTCTCTCCCTCTTATAGGTTATCCCTACCTCCAGAGTTACTGCCCTTCTTTTTTTATTATTTTTGTCCCATCACACGTCTTGAATTTAGAACATCAATAATTTCATTAACTTTATCCTTTAATGTTTCTATCATAGATGCTAGCTGATCTCCGTCCCTGTCTGCATAATGCTCGCTTACATAAAGTAATCCTTCTTTAATTTTTTCAATGTCCATTTTTACCTCCTATTAAAGTTAGGCAGCAGCGATGCCGGAATGATGCCGATCCCGGGCAATTTGTGGGCAAGTAATAAGTTGATGGACAAAAGGAAGGGGACATCTTTTTTTTCATCGCTACCGCCTTGTTTTATTTACAAGGCCCGTCGCACCTTGGCCAGAAATCAAGATGAGCAAATCAAGTCCCTGGCTCAAGTATTCTTTTTGACGGGCCTATCATTTTCTCCCTTACCTTGACTTTGATACTTCATAAGCAATTAAAGTTTCCCTCCTGAATTTGTCCAAGTCCCTATCTGCCCTGGTTCTATTTTTCCTTTTCAGGTGCGCCCTAACTATTTCTGCTAAACAATCGCAGGGATGAGCGATAAACCTTCCGTCTTTTGTGGTTTCTGTTATCCAACCCTTTGTTGGTTCACATCTCAGGCAACCTAGTTTGCTAGTTGTTCTTTTTTCTTTACTCAACTCTTCTGCAGCTTGGCGTATCTCGGGAATCGTGATCATGGCTCTTCTTAGAAAAATATCGTCCGGGTCCCTGTCCTGTAGAGCTTGGTCCATGGCTTTTTCTATAATTCTAATTGGGTAGTCCTTTAGATCGTCAAAAAAAACATCACATTGTTCTTCATCTAATTTACGATCAACCTTCCTTGCTATATTTTGCATCTTTATTCTGAACGCGGGTTTGTCATTAAATTCCATATCAATCCTCCAGTGGCTTTTTCTCCCAATCATCGAGTTTCTTTTTTCTTTGATCATCGTAGCTTAATTTAGATCCAGGTTTATCTTGCTCGCTTGAAAGCCAGTTGTTTATAAATTTCTTATAGTTAGATTTTTCCCTTGAAGGATCGGCAAGTAACCACTCTCTCATCTCTTTTAGCTGTTGATCTACATCAACGGCCGGGTAAGCATCCTTCCACCCAGCCATATCTTCTATGTCGATATTGAAAAATTTTTTCTTTTCGTAGTCAAAGAAGATTTCTTCTTTCTTCTTTCCTTCCTTCCTTAAACTTAAACTTAAACTTAAACTTAAAGCGGGAGTAATCCGGTATACTCCGGAGCACTCCGGCGCACCCCTGGGAAGCTTAATTTTTGATGGTGCCTCCCGATTTTTCCTTATTGTTTGGAAATCTTCAAATTTTTCAAAATGCATCGCGATTTTCTTATTAAATGGATATAAAGTGATAAGTTCCGTGTCTGCAAGCTCATTTAAAGAAGCTCTAATCTTTTTCAACGCCCAGCCTGTTAGATATGGTATTATCTCTATTTTTAAATCATCCAGGTCGTCAAAAGCTATTCTGCCTTCGCTATCTAAGTGCGGATAAACCATAAAATACAAACGAGCAGCCCGATCTGAAATTTTTCCTAGTTTTTTTGAATTACTTACCCTTTTATCAATCATTCGTCCTCTTGCCATTTAAGTTTTCCTTATAGAAAATTTATAAAAGGGATAGCAGGGTAAGCCGTAGAGGCGGTTTTTCTTAGTCGGGACTAAGAAAAGACTCATTGCCTGCTACCCCTAAAATGGATCCTTTTTTTTCTTACTCTCTGCTGTGGACCCTTCCTTTTTGGGAACTTCAACATACTCTCCTTTCTTGCCAAGGAAAATAACCTCATCGATATTTATTTGAGTGGTTTTTCTTTGGTTGCCTTCTTTATCTTTCCATCTTTGGTGTTTCAGTTTACCTGTTATAGCAATCAGTTGACCCTTCCTAATAAAGTTTTTACAGAACTCGGCTTTTTTTTGGCCCCACATAATTACATTGTGAAATTGAGTCCGTAGCTTCGGGCTTGCAAATTTTTCGTTTGTGGCAATAGAGAATTTAGCAATAGAAACATCCTCATCTTTCCCCTTCCCCTGCTCGAATTCGACATCACTCGACACCCATCCAACGAGTATCACCGAGTTTAATGATTGAAAGTTAGCCATTTTAATCGTTTATTAAATGCCAGTATTCGACTAATTTTAGAAATGCTTGATAATGCTTATAGAGTTCGGATTCCAGGATTATCTTGAATTCCTCTGGCTGGTCAGTAAAGTCAAGCCGGAGAACACCGGCCCTCTCCGGAATATAGGTTGTCCTCTGCTTCCAACCATAAAAATAAGCTCCGAGTTGCATCTTCACATCATCGTATATTCTTGGCGTAAATTTGATGTCTATCAGGTATAAAATATTTTTCCCCTCTTTTTTGAGGTTAGCTGCCAGGTCGAAGCGACCCTTATAGCCTCCGCCCTCTTCACTCCAAACCGGGCACTCGACCTCGACAACCTCTACCTCATTGAGGATCCACCAATCGATAAATTTTTTAAAAGGCTTTGCTATGTCCTCATCAACATCTATTTGAGCCCCATCATTAGCTTGAAGGAAGCTTTCGATTGCAGCATGAGCTCTCTTTCCGCGGTCGGCAGCTTCATCTTTTTTCTTCGTGTGTTGAGACTTGGCCTCTTTCGCGATCTCGCTTGTGTCAGCCCGGAAATGTTTATTTAGATCATCCATAACCTTCTTTAACTTATCTACCATTGCTTCAGTTTTTATCAAAGACGAGCCTTCAATTTCATAGACAAGCTTCGTTAGGCTGCCACCAATAAGTTCAATGGTCTTTTCCTTCATGAATTCGACCCCCAGGCCGGTAGCCCAGGGGATCAGAGCAGGCTTGCTAAGCTGGGCGATGACTTGCGTAACATGAGGCAAGTTTTCAGTCATT
>JABUBN010000155.1_pt1 | contig 18390 bp, 12 predicted proteins | sample 7240341 | NCBI WGS metagenome assembly JABUBN01 (sample SAMN07256345, study PRJNA390944) | subsurface metagenome | isolation source: Methane hydrate marine sediment | place: Pacific Ocean: Eastern North Pacific, ODP site | reverse complement strand
ACGGCGCCATCGATTTTATTCATAAAAATAAAGATGATCCCTTTTTTGTCTATCTTTCATTCAATGCACCTCATACTCCTCTTCAACTACCTGAAAAAGTTCTCCAATTCATTGTTTTGTGTAAGTATTTTATATGACAGGCGATAGGGGACATCTAAGGAATTATCCCAGTTCTCAACTCTAATAGTAGCGGTTCTTGAAAATTCATCAATAACTGATTCTCCAACAGTTATCCAGTTGCCATCCTGTTCCTCTGTTTCCAGAATAACTTTTTTGCCATCCTTATTACAGACAGGAGGCATTTGAGCTGTTATTTTTAATATCCCATCTGTAAGAGTGTACTGGGAGAATAGAATAGGGCCAAAGCGGCGTTCCGGGTAGCATTTTACCTTCTTTCCTGAAATTTTCAAGTTATCAAACCAACAGCTGGCTTTTTCCCCGTTTTTTTCTGTTTTAGTAAAATTACTTACCAGGGCAAGACTGCCTTGTATGTCATTTTGCGATACCTGACTTTTTGCGACACTTGTAAGTAATTCACCTGTTTCAGGATTGATTGCCTCAAGAACAATATTGTAGTTATTCTCATTTTGTTTTCCGGTTACCTTTAATATTATTCCTTTTTCAAGGTGTAGCTTTAGTGCTTTTGCGTTTCCATTGTGTTTAACATTAGGTTCACCAATAAAAAGATCGCCTGAGGTAGTAACACCAAGGTTTAGCCCTTTCCCGTAAATTGCATCATCACGATAATCATCAAATTCCCCTTTTGCACCGATACGCATACCAATCCAGTTGTTATCTGATGATTTACTTTCAGGATTTATTAATCCGGTTACTACAGATACCGAAAAGTCTCCATCGTTCTCACTTAACCTGCAAGTGAGGAGATTGACATTCCGGTTCCGGTCAGAAACAAGGCAATTTATCCTGCCGTCATTTATCTCCCAATCCTGGAGACGGTTAGCCCAGAAATCCGGACCAAGCCATGTTCGGTTAATATTATCCGGCCATTGGTGATTAAACTCGTTAAGGGGTTCTGTTTTTTTTGTACATGAACTGCTGGCAACAAGAGCCAATAACAGAATAGTTTTCAGAATATTCTTCTTCATACGTTTAAATTTTTTATGTTAGTTACAAGGTCACTTATATTTTCTACCTTTTTGCAAGTTCTGTGGTATTTGCTCATAAATAAATTTATTTTCAAAGGTATTCGCGAGCTCACTGCCTATCGGCAGTTCGGTTGTTACTCGCTCCCACAAAAACCCATGGCGCAAACCCGCTCGTGAACTTCCATGTGGAAAAATCCGGATACTGTTGAGCAATAATTATTTAATCATTTTTGTTTGTGCATTAATGATACATGGAAGTTTCATATAAATTAATTGCATTATGTATTTATTTGGATGATATCTCTTCGTTTTTCTTTATTTCTATATAAAAAGGCAACCATATTTCTCTTTCATATTGAAACCATGATTCAAAGATAAAATCACCTTTAACCAGGTATACATTTTTCATTGTGATAGTTTTTTTACTTGTACCTGTAATATTCAATGTCCTTTGAACAGGCCCTGCTTTCATGACCATGTTACCCTTACCGGGCAATGGGTGGAGGAATATAAAACTAATGGAATAGTTTCCTTCTTTAACAACAGAAATATCCCAGAACGCATATAAATTATCCTGAGCCCAGATACCCGGCGGTCCTTCAGCATCATTCCTGTTCAGGATCACCGGATATTCCTCTGGTGAACCGATAACAGCGCGCAAAGGTTTAAGATTGGAACTATGAATAACCTCGTTGTAATAAGTATCGAAATCATTCTTAAGTTCCAGGGCTATTGTAGGGTTATTCTCTACAATATTTTTCTGCTCAAAGGGATCTTCCCTGATATTGAAAAGTTCAAAATCTTCAGGGTTTGCATCAGCCGGTTCATGACCAACAAGTTTATAATCTCCTTTTCTTACAGCAATATTCCTGTACGGTTCAGGCATGCCTCTTTGCCAGTGGAAAAACAGCGGCCGGTCTTTCCATGAAGGTTCTTCACCTTTGATTACCGGCAACAGACTTTTGCCATCGAGATTAACATCAGGAGGGTTTATGTTGCAGATATCCAATATAGTAGGAAGAATGTCAATATGAGCAGCCGGTGTTTCAATTTCTTTATTTACAATCGATTGAAACGGGTAATGAATAAAAAATGGCACCCTGATACCTCCTTCATAAGCCATTCCTTTTCTTCCTCTCAGACCGGCTGTGTATCTTATTTGCTGCGGACCATTATCTGTAAGGAAAATTATAAGACTGTTTTCATATAATCCAAGCTCTTTTAGTTCAGAGAACAGGTGTTTCAAATTGTCATCAATATTAGAAACCATTCCGTAAACTTTTCTGGCAGATTCTTCATGATTTTTTTTCATCCCCTGGATTGGATAACCTTTTATTTTATAACGGCTTGTATCAAAAACGAGATCTTTGTATTCTTTATAATATTTATCAGGTAGTTGAAGAGGAGTATGAGGTGCATTGAATGAAAGATAGACAAAAAAGGGATCATCTTTATTTTTATGAATAAAATCGATGGCGCCGTTTGTAAAAACGTCAGAACAATAACCTTTCTTTTCCACAGGTTTACCATCTTCTAAAAGCAACGGATCAAAATAGGAACTATCAAATTCGAAATAATTATAAATATCTCCAACTTGTCCCATTCCACCACTCGGGTGTATAAGTGTTTTTGTGAATCCCTGGTCCTGTGGTCTGAAAGGGTAATTATCACCAAGATGCCATTTGCCAAATATCCCTGTCCTGTATCCATTATCTCTAAGTATTTCGGCAATTGTTATCTCTTCGGTTGCCATAGTGGCTCCACCGTTATATGTATCGTAAATACCTGTTCTCAGGTGATATCTGCCTGTCATCAGACTTGAACGTGTAGGAGCGCAAACAGGACAAACATAAAAATTAGTAAACCGGATACTTGATGCTGCAAGCTTGTCCATGGTGGGAGTTCTGATATCAGGATTGCCATGGTATCCGAGATCGCCATAACCCTGGTCGTCAGTCATAATAAGGATTACGTTGGACTTTAGTGTGTCTGTGCTTTTATTACTGTCACAGGAGGCAAGAAAGGCGAGGATAAATAAGAAAATTATCAGTTTCATTTTGAATTATATTATTGTTCCGGACTATTCAATTTATTATTTAGTTGAATTTTAACTTGCTCTGGGAGAGATACAAGTTTCATGCTTTCCTTATATAAAGAAACGGCTTTTTGTTTGTCACCGGACTCTTCATAAATATTTCCAAGTAAGAAGATTGCATCTACATAACCCGGATCTTTTTTCACGATTGTTTCCAGTTCACCGGTTGCTTGTTTGGTTTGCCCGTTCTGATTCAGGAAAAATGCATAGGTATATCCGTATTTTAGATTGTCAGGATTAGATTTCCATGCCTGCCTGCTGTATTCGATTGCTTTACCCGGATTTTCTTTGGATACGAGAATACTAAGATTATATGCAGAAACGGCAGATTCAGAATTTATTTCAAGAACTTTTTCAAGGTATTTAATTGCCATATCTGATTTACCTGTTTCTGCAGACAGGAGTCCCATATTAAGATTTGCTGCTTCACTTTCCGGGTCAATTTCAAGTGCTTGCTGCAAACTTCTTTCAGCATTGACAGGATCATTAAGCTGCGAATATACTATACTGCTGTTTATTAAAGGTTCGAGCGCCTGATCGTACAATCTGCCGGCAGTTTTATATGAGAGGATAGCATTATTAAGCTGTCCCTGGTAATGGTAAAAGTTCCCCAGGTTGTAATGAGAACTCCAGTTATCGGGTCGTGTAACAAGGGAATTTTTATACTCTTCAAGAACATTGTTTACAATTTGCTTTTCCTCAGAAGAGAATTCATTAATTGGAACAGCTGATAGTGAAGATGCTGCCGCGAGTCTGACTACCCTGTATTTGTCTTTTGCTGCATTGAGCAATTTCTTAATTACTTCGGGCCGGGGATTTGAAATCATTGCATTAGCGGCTGCTGATCTGACAAGCGGGGATTTATGATCAAGTTTCTTTTCAATAGATGGCCATTTTTCTTTCGATTCACAACCGGCAAGCAGGCGGATCAGAGATGTAGTAAAAATTGCATCCATCCGGCTACTGTCAAGTGCTTCCAGCATCTTATCCAGGTTCTTCCAGTCGTGCTCACGTGCAGCATTTATTAAACCGGCATTGTACAGAACCGGTGCCTGGTAATCACGGTCTCTCCATTCTCTTACAAACTTATCTGCCCATTCAGGACTCATATCATCATGACATATATTACATGCATTGGGTGATTCAAATTTGATAGTGGCTGAAGGCATTGGTGGTCTCATGGAGTGGTCGCTTCTAATCATCCTTCCGAATTCTGTTTTAGGCATGTGACAGTTTATACACCGGCTGCCCTCGCTGTTGGCAGGGTGATGAGTATGTGCCACGAGATTACTGACATTTTCCTTGTGACATTCAATGCAAGCCTGATTTCCTTCAGCTACAGTGCCATGAAAACGATACCTTCCGCTTGAAGTATGACAATGTATGCAGTCGAGCTGATCTGATTGTACACATTCACTTTGCATCCATGTGGTATGAGTGTAATTTTCACCCAGATCCCTGCCATCGGGATAAAAATCGGGATTTTCGAGAGTGATGAGATCAAAATGATCAAAAAATGTTTCTCCCGGTGGATAAGATGAGGTAAGAGGTCTCATTTTAGCATGACATGATGCACAGGAAGAATTATGCTGATCGTGAGTAAATGTTCTTGTAATAATTATTTTCAGGTCTTCCGGAATATTTCCTTCACCGGCTTTTTCACAAACACGGATATGTTCCCCACAGGGTCCATGACAAGTTTCACAGTTAATTCCGGATTCTTTCCATAAAGTATTATAAGTGAGTGTGTTCATGTCGAAATTTGTCGCAAGCTGACTGACATGACAGCTATAACAGGTGGTGTTAAAGGTGTAGAGAAAATCTTTCCAGCTAACTGCTTCATCAGGTATGTTATTGGCAAAATGGCGAATTGCACTTTTGGGATTGTCGTACCAGATTGAGTCGTTCAAATCGTAAGCCAGGGGGAGTGTCTGCAAACGTCCTTTAGTAATTGGTGTAAGAAAATAATATACGTTTTTTCCTCCGAGTGCCCAGGTAGCTATATACTTGTTTTCCTGGTTACCATTTGTTTCTAAGCAAATAAGAGTGGTGTCTTCAATTATTATACGATATTTTTTCCCTTCAATAACAATATCTTGTTGCATAGAAGGGATCTCTGTTTCAAGAAATGATGCAGTTATTGGTTGCATAGCAAGTCCGTGATAGGAGTTAGCCCAAAGCCCGTAAAATTCTTCATGACAACTCCTGCAGCTTTGAGAGCCGGTATATTCATTGGGAGTTTTTTCCGGTTTTTGATTTTTACATCCCGGATAGGAAAGTAAAATAATAAGTATTGTTAGTGGGCTTAAAAGCAAGAAAAATTTATTCATCATTCAGAAAAAGTTCAATCACAGGGATTTCAACATCAGGTTTTACAACCGGTAACATAAGGATAATATCCTTGTCTTTTAAGGTTTCCTGGTAAGTGACATTATGCCTGGGTTTACCGAATTTAATTTCGGAAGCATCGTGTAAAAACTGAGCATACCTGACTTTCCCGCCAAACCCTTTTAATGTTAATCTTCCCATTGGATAATCGAGCAAATGTACATATAACCTGTTGGTTTCAGGATTGTAGGTTAGCAGGCAATTATCGGGTTTCGGAAATTTACCGGGAGCCTGAGTACACCCGTAAACAGAGCGACTATTGAATTTCATCCATTTGCCCATGTCTTCCAAACGGTCCTGGGCTCTGAAATCGAAACTCCCCCTGGCTGTTGGTCCGACATTAAGTAAAAGGTTCCCACCTTTACTTACCGATTCAATAAGTAACACAAGTAATTGCTTATTGCTTTTCCATGTAGCTTCGTCGCGGTAGTAACCCCACGATCCGGAGAAAGTCTGGCAGGTCTCCCATGGTATTTTTTTTCCATTTATTTCCGGCCATTTTGAAACTTTATATTGCTCCGGGGTGGTAAAATCCCATCCCCCTTCTTTATCTTTCAGATCAAGCCGGTCGTTAACAATAATTCCGGGTTGCAACTCACGTACCATTTTAAGCAGGTTTTCCGAGTCCCAGTCATCATGACCTTTTCCATGTTTACCTGATGGAAAAGAATAATCCAGCCAGATAACATCAATCTTTCCATAATTAGTTAGAATTTCCCTAACCTGGTTTTTTAAATATTCCCGGTACTTGTTCATATCCCTGTCTTTGTTTAGAATTGCATATTCGGCATCGGTTTTTGCACTTTGGGGATGAACCCGGTCAATAGTGTAATCTGGGTGATGCCAGTCGATAAGGGAATAATAAAATCCGACTTTTAATCCTTCCGCTCTGAATGCCTCTACCCATTCTTTAATTATATCTTTATTATAGGGTGTGTTTGTTACCTTATAATCGGTAAATTTTGAATCAAACATACAAAAGCCTTCATGGTGTTTTGATGTTATCACAGCGTATTTCATGCCGGCTTCTTTTGCCATTTTAGCCCATTCGTGCGGGTTGAACATATCCGGATTGAAAAGATCAAAATATTTCTGGTATTGTTCGTCAGTGATCCGTTCATATTTTTTCACCCATTCATGGCGGGCAGCCTGGGCATATAATCCCCAGTGTATGAACATTCCAAACCTGGCATCAGTCCACCACTCCATTCTTTCTGCTTTTTGCTCAGGTGTTTCCTTTGGCAGTTGGGCATAAAGGTTCATATTCAAGAGGGCAATTAATACCAGAATAAGACTTTTAGGAAAATTTAATGATTTCATTGATATAGATTTTATGTATAAATAAGGAGAAAATAGCTTTACAAAGTAATTAAAAAATATAACACTGATGACACCCCGATACAATTTGCTACGGGGCAGGCGGATACAGCAAATAATCACAGATAAAAAATAAGTTAGATATCATTCCTGACCATACCATACAAAATTTCAATCTCTTCTTTCCATAATTCGTCGTCAGGTGTTTCAAGAATCATGGGTATGTTATTCATTCGCGGATCATTCATAATCATTTTAAAAGTATTTGGTCCAATAAATCCTTTACCGATCTGATCATGCCGGTCGACCCTTGATCCAAGTACTTTTTTCGAATCGTTAAGGTGCAAACCTTTCAGATATTCGAAGCCAATGATCTCTGCGAACTTGTGGAATGTATTTTCATAAGTTTCCTTTGTCCTCAGGTCGTACCCACTGGTAAAAGCATGGCAGGTATCGATACAAACACCCACGCGGTTTTTATCTCCAACATTATCTATAATGAACCGGATTTGTTCAAATGTATAGCCCAGGTTTGAACCCTGACCGGCAGTGTTTTCTATTACAGCTGTTACACCATTTGTCCGGGTAAGTGCCCAATTAACAGATTCAGCGATGGTTAACAGGCATTTTTCTTCAGATATCTGTCTTAAGTGACTTCCCGGATGAAAATTAAGCCGGTCTAATCCAAGTTGTTCGCATCGCTGCATCTCATCAAGGAATGCATTACGCGATTTTTCCAGTCCTTCTTTTTCGGGGTGTCCCAGGTTAATAAGGTAACTGTCGTGAAGAAGTATCCTGTCCGGAGTGTATCCGTATTTTTCGCAATTCTTTTTGAAATTACTGATATTTTCTTCAGTAAGAGGCTTAGAAAACCATTGCCGCTGGTTCTTTGTGAATAAGGCAAATGCTTTTGCCCCAATTTTATGGGCATTTACCGGAGCATTTTCCACCCCGCCGGAAGAACTTACGTGAGCACCTATGTATTTCATGAAATGTGTATTATAGTGATGTAAAAGTAAAAGTGACCAGCAACCAGTAACCAGTGACCAGTAACAAGAATTTACAATTGTGTTTCACCATTGATTTTTTTAAACGCATTAAACATGGCTAAAATGTTTTCGATTGGTACATTCGCCTGGATATTATGGACTGCATTAAAAACAAATCCACCGTTTTTAGAGAATATTTCACAATTATCAAGCACCTGTTTTTCCACTTCCTGTGGTGTGCCGAATGAGAGCACTTTTTGTGTATCCACGCCGCCGCCCCAGAATACTATACGGTCACCAAATTGTTCTTTCAAATGGATCGGTTCCATCCCTTTGGCATTTATCTGTACCGGATTCAGAATATCAAAACCTGCTTCAATAAACATATCAATAAATGGTTCGACTGAGCCACATGAATGTTTAAAGGTTTTCCATTCAGTATTTTTGTGGATCCAGTCATTCATTTTTTTATAATATGGAAACCAAAGGCTACGGAAAGTGTCTGCTGAACAAAACTGTGATGATTGTGTTCCGAAATCTGCTCCGCAAAGCATAACAACATCAATACGGTTACCTATTACATCATAGAATTTTTTGAAGTTTTTTAGAGCAATATCAGTTTGTTTTTCAAATACTTCGTGAATATAGTCCTGCCTGGTTACGGTAGAAATATACCATTCTGTCACATCCCGTATTCCTTTGGGGTGCTTTAATTGTACTGCAGGAACAAGTGCTATATCGCCAAGTCCTGTACCACCAAAATTGGCAACCAGGGCTTTCTCTTTTTTATGTTGTTGGTTAACCTGATTTTTCCAGAAAGCAAGTTCTTTATCAGTCACAATTCCGAATTCTTCAAGGTTATTTTCCGGATTAAGTTTGCTTTCATCAATAGTATCCTGCCTTATAATTGCATCGTAAAAAAAACCATCTGAAGGCATTTTGGCTGATGGATTAGCAGATGTATCCCCTTCAGGAAACATCAAATAGTAACCGTTTTTATCTTTTTCTACCGGGAATTTTCCGGGGACAAGAATTGTTTGCTCCCATGAAGTTTTGAATTCTTTCCAGTTCTCGTTTGCAAAACCAAACATATTATTCTTGCCAGATAAACCAATTGTATCAATCCCCAGTATATCTGACAGTTCATCATCAATTTCGCCAAGCATCTGGTAAGGTTCAATCACTTTTAAAGGAATGTTTTTCAATCCTAATGCACTTCTTAATTTGTATATTGGTAGGACATGTATGCCCGAGACAGGTGTAGAACCGAAATCCATTGGAATCCTATCCGGTTGATTATGCGAAAGGGCAGTTAAAATCCGTTTTTTTGAGTTCATAAAATAACTTATTGTTAACTTTTTATTGCGAAATTTACTTTTTGCTAAGATACAGAAGTTCTATTTTTTTAAATTCAGTGGAATGACTTTCTGCCTGGATTGCAATATGTCCTTCTTTTAATAATGTGCCTTCGGCAAGTGGAAACCCCTCAGGTAATTCACCCCCGATTTGTGGTTTTGTATAAGTCAATACCGTATCTCCTTCTAGAACATGGTGAATTATGCTGTCTCCCAGAACAATCATTTCTGCAGTTACCCATTCATTAGCAGGATATGTTTTAGAGATGGAACCGGTACAATGATTTGTAATTAGTTCTCCATTCATTACTATGTTAGTTCCCGGGGTACAAACATTTGATGTTGTACGTTCATCTTCCCCGTATCCTCCAAGGAATTGTGCTTCAATTGATACAGGGAAATCCTGGTCCAACAACATGCTCTCTGCCGACTGGCTATGCAACATTGCTCCATTATTAAATATTCCCCAGCCTGGTCCGCCGGTTATCTGTTCCCCAACAAACCGGTATTCCACCCGGAGTATATAAGAAGAGAATTTTTCCCTGGTTATCAGATGTCCGAATTCACCATTAAATTTGTCATACTGGTCGTATGAAGCTTTAAGAATTCCGTCTTCAACACGAAAAGTATTTTTGTAATTATCATTCAGTTCAAACCCTGAGATTTTTATATCCCATCCTGTAAGGTCTTTTCCGTTAAAAAGCTGGATCCATTCATTATTTTCCTGTTCTTGCGGTCCTGGTTCAGGGTGATAGATATCAGAACGTTTCAAATCAACCTTTTTTTTCACCATTTCCGGTTCGGGTTTAATATTTGATGAAAAACCGGGCTTTGCATACCAGTAGGATGTCATGGCGAAATTGATTTTTGTTTTAGCCCAGTGCCACATTTCTATATCCGACTTAATCTTATGATTAAATGGCATAGCATCCAGGGAGCGATAACGCATATTGACGGTCATGCCCGGGTGAAAGTTACCATTCCCGGCAGGCTGAGCGATGAACGGGTGTGAAAAAGTTTCCGGCCGGCACCATGCATAGCCATAATAATCTTCAGTACCGGTTCCGATACATGAAGGAAAGATATCGTCATCAACAAATATTTTTTCATCACCTTCACCCCACCAGGCATCTGCTGTATTAAACACTGTTAAAGCATCGCCGGCATAAAGTCCCTTTCCTTTAAGGGTTACATAATTAACATCGAAGTGCCAGCTATCTTTTTGTTTTTCTTCAGGAAGCCAACTATTTAGATGATAATATTCATGCCATGAGGTTCCGAAATACATACTTGATCTGTTCCATGCATAGTCATAGATATGCACAGCAGCATCCATGTTTATTTTTTGATTTCCATAGTTAATTATTCTCACCAGACACTTTTCGCGGAATGGCATAACCCACCGTGATATCATCAAGCCATCCTGACTTACTTCACTATACCATGTTTTGGATTGATAAATCTGATAGCCTGTGCCAAAAAAATCACCAACAGGACACCAGACTGTTTGTCTGCCATCAAATGAAATGGAGAGTACAGTTGAGCGTAATGCCTGATTAATATCTTTAGCATCAAGGTTGATCAATAATTTCCTGATGGCCTGGTCCTTGCTTTCAAGATAAAACATTAATGTATCTCCCGGATGAAGGATTTTTGATTTAGGGAATCTTTTTGTCTGACTAATATCAATCTCAGGATTTTTCAGATTCTCTGCCGTATTTTTTATGGCAGATACTGCCCTGTCAAGAATCTCCCGGGAGAAGCTTTCCACCTGAGTTCTCTTTTTATAGGTTCGATAGTTGATATTATAATAAACACTGGGTTTGCGATGGGTATCATCAATTTTAACCGAATCACATTCGTACGTGATCTTGCAATGTTTTGCATATGGGAGGGGCAGGTAGAGGTTGTGACCGCGTCGCTGGTAATCGGTTTCCGGGGAAACAGAGGTGCTTAGTGGTTCTTCTGCCAGCAATCCACCGCTCAGTACTTTCAATACACTATCTTCAACAACCGGTTCCGGTTTGTTATCGATATATATCCGCAGTGTCCCTTCTGAAGCCCCTGCACCGGCGAAAGTCATCCAGTATCGTACAACGGCACCGGGTCCGTTAGAATCAAACAGCACAAATTCACGTCTCCCGTTATTTGTTTCCTCACGGATAAATTGTGTATAGTCACTGTTGGCAAACCATCCTTCCTGGTCAGCACTGATACTTCTTTGGTCATAACTGCTAAACTGTTTAACAGTATAAGAAGGTTCCGGGAAACAGGTTAGAACTTCCCTGTCCGTCATTTCCTGTAGAAGCGATTCAAGGGTTATCTTTTCATTTGTACAGGAACTTAGAATTGCAAGGGCAATGATTAGTGCAGATTGAATTACAATTTTTTTCATGATTGATTTTTTTATATAATCATATACGCTGATTGCCGACTGTGGACTGTGGACTGCTGTTTGTACTCCTCTATTCTTCGGTAACAGATTTCTGAATAATTTTCCCGCTGTCTTTATCTTTTAGGATCAATTTTATTTGTCCATCCGGCATGCGTTCTTCTTTTATAAGGAAATATTGACCATCTATCAACTTGTCTGCATCACTTTTTTCTTTTGTTTGAGTTTTACCACGCCACACCTCCAGGTTAACCGGTTCCCATTTTTTCGATTTAACAGAATTGTAACAGGCATCCATAATAGCATTCACAATATATCCGTCATAGAATGTTTCAATAGGTTCTCTGTTTTCATCAATCGCGTTAAACATATCCTGAAACATATTTACATATCCCATCTCATGTGCTTCATCTCCAACAGGAAACAGCCAGCCAGCATCACTTCCGCTTTTCTCGGCAACGTATCCTCCTTTTGTTCCGGTTGTAAACATCTCAAAACCTGTTCTCATGAAATGATTGAGCCAGATTGTTCCTTCGGAGCCGGAAACTTCATCGCGAAGATCCATGCCACCCTGAAATCCCCAGCTTACTTCAAATTGTCCTACAGACCCATTCTCATAACGAACAAGACCTACCCCATGATCCTCTGCATCAATAGGATGAACCAGCGTGTCAGCCCAGCACACAACTTCAACAGGTCTAATATCTTTTCCGATAAAATTTCTTGATATTTCAATACAATGGCAACCAAGGTCAACTATTGCACCACCTCCTGCTTTCTCAACGTCCCAGAACCAATCGCTATGCGGACCTGAATGAGTTTCTCTTGATCTGCACCAATTAACCTTTCCTATTGCTCCATTTTTAACAGATTCAAGAGATTTTAATGTTTTAGGCGGGTAGATAAGATCTTCGAGATAGCCTGCAAAAACACCTGCTTTTTCTACTATATCAAGCATTTCTTTTGCTTCTGCAGCATTTCTTGCAAGGGGTTTTGTGCAGAGTATTGCCTTCCCTGTTTTAGCTGCAGTTAATACTGCTTCTTTATGCAGATGGTTAGGAATTCCTATCACAACAACATCTGTTTCAGGATCGTTAATAGCTTCAGACATGTTGGTTGTCCATCTGGGAATACCCCAGTCTTTTGCAGACTGTTTTGCTTTTTCTTCATTTCGTGAATAGATCATATGTACCCTGTCCCTGCCTCTTTGATTGTGTAGTGCCATTGTATAAAACATGCCTATTAAGCCGGTACCAAGCATTGTGATTTTGTGTTCTTTTATTGCCATAATATTTTATTTTTTGTTTTTGTTTGGGTTAAATGTACACAATAATTTTAGTTCTGAGATGGAATTCAGAAATTCAAACTAACCTTAAATCCCCACCTGCCATATTTTCCATCTTCAAATCCGACGAATATTCCTACATCAGCGATGAAATATACATCGGTAAGACCATAACCCAATTCGACATAATTTTTGAACATAGGTTGATAGAGGTAGTTGCCATAAAGTGTTTCCTGCCAAAGTTTTTCACTAAAAAAGGGAAGTAGTTTAATAAGCAAAAAGGGAGTGTTATATTTGATATGTGCTTCAACAAACCATTCGGGAGTACTATATTGGTAATATTCAAGTAACATAAATGCATTTTTTGGTCTGTCCAGGAGCAAAGGAATTACTTGTGTGTTAAAATGTTTAAAGTCAGCAAAATGTATATCTTTGTTAGTAATAAAAACACCCGTACCAATACTCCAGTCAAGATTGGAGAATATTCCAAGATCTATAGATTGAGAAATTTGGCCTTCAAAAAAATCAAAATCAGCCTAGCTATTAAAGACTCCCGGAATACTTTTTTTGTATTCAATACGGAATGTGGGATAATCTGAATTGACCATATGCTTTACCCCTTTTCTTACTCTGTAGTAATAATCCGGAGTATATGACAGTCCTAAACTAAATACGAAACTTTCCTGATTTTCAAGCGGATAGTTTGTCAGATGAATATTTTCCGGTTGATTATCTTCATAATCCCTGTCGTTAGTAAAAAAGAAAGAATAATCCGTAGAGTTTTCCAAATGTTTACGCTCTGCATATTTTATTGAAGCAGATAACTGAAGACCATTAGAAAGATCAATATTATTACCTGTTTTGAAGTACGATTCTTCGTACAATCGCAAAAAATTATACCTGAAGAACAGAGAAGATATGCTATTAAGAGTTCTGTTTATTCCATATTCAGAATTATAGTCCGAAGATCTTTGACCAAAATCAAGGAAAAAATTGGCTCTTTTCAGTGGGGCATATGAGAAAGAATTATGGATATTCCACATAACGGCTTCCCTGTTAAAAGCATATCCGAATTCAGGATATATACCGAATTCCTTACCCGGACTAAAAACTTTCTTTATACTGAATTCCTGTTTATATGTCCAGCCATCTACAGTATTAAAGCTCAGTTTATTCAGACTGATCAACCCGTTATACCGGAAAACCAAAGAGGAATCTTTTGAGCGAAATGTTTTTCCTGAAATTACATTCCCTGCAAATTTGAAAATCCTGCTTTTTTGTTTTTTCAACGTATCTGCATCTAATGTAGTGTCTGATTTTGCAAGCAAAACTGAATCCTTGACTCTGTAACCGGTAAGTTCATTTGCGGTTAATGGGATTGGTCTGATTTTAGCCCAGTATATACTGTCAGTATTTTTTGCATCTTTTTCGATAGTATGGTTTGTTGTTTCTTTAATTTCAAGAGATTTATCTTCCGGCTTCTCATTTTTTGTTTCCTTATCCATCAACCTTGCAAGTTTTATCATATCCCTGTTCGACATTTCTTCCTTACCCAGAATATTTTCTATCTTTTCAGTGACTTTTATATCCTTAGGTTCAGGTTTTTCGTTTACCAACGTTACGGGCTTTTTATTAGTTTCCTGCAGGGCGAGGGGAGGAGTAATATCCTGGTTGATTTCAATGTCAGAATACCTGACTGAACTGGCATAACTGACATCCACTTTTATTCCAATAATTGATGCTTTTAACATACCCCATAACGTTAACACTATTATCCTCAGGGAAAGAGGTATTGAACGAAATAACACGCTGGTTATATTTATCCGGAGCATCGAAAATTATTTCGTTAAGCGATTCTTCAACATAATTCCTTCCAATCTCAATCTCAGCTTCATTTGCTTCTACCTTCATTGCTTTTTGGAACAACTTTGGTATTTTGAGAACAATGATTGAGGCTTTCATATATACTTCAGCCGAATAATGTTTTATTTGGTTAAGGTGGTATGGTGCAAGTCCTATTGCTTTCCGCATTATTCCGTATGCAGGATCCTCACTATTAGAATAGATACGGATTTCTCTAATTTGATAAGTATGTTCTGTAAGAATGAAATCAATTTCAATAACTGCATCGCTTACTTTAATTTGCCTGGTTTCGGGTTTAAAACCAAGAGCACTTATTACTACAGAGTACTCTCCCTCAGGAATTTTAAGGTCAAAATCGCCATCTTTATTTGCTGTCAATCCTTTGGTAAGTTCCTTTATATATATAGTTGAAAAAGGTATTGGCTGACCATCAATATCTGTTATTGTGCCTTTTATAGCCTGACCGTTTAATGGTTGGATACTTATAAGAACAAATAGAAAGAGAAGAGTATGAATTTTATTTTTCAAATAGCAATTATAAAATGACCGAAACTGTTTTGATCATTGAATTTTTGAATTCTGTGATTTATTTGATATTTGGAGCTTGTTATTTGTGATTTTTACTATTTGTTTGTATTTATTCTATAAGCATCCCCGGGGTCAAGTTTAATAATTTTACGATCGTATGTCATCAGTCCGTTTGTCTCAGATTCCACATCAGTGGTTTGGGTATAAACGGCAGCACTCAGACCCGGATTGTCTTTAAATTGCCAGACTATTGAGTAAAACTCTTCATATTTCTCCAGAAGTTCATTAAGATCTTTCATATTCCTGTAACCCCATGCTTTTTCTTCCCATGTATGTTTTTCCACAGGAAGTCCGAGTCCTCCGAATTCACCAAGAACAATTGCACGGTCTTCTTCAGGTTCAGGAGTTCTCGGTTCAGGATAATGATGAATATCATGCACATCGCCAACTCCTCTGTCTGCCCATCCACTGGCGCTGTTTACAAGGCGGGTTGGATCAATATCCTTAATAAACCTGACGATTCCTTCTGTGTCAGATTGTCCCCATCCCTCGTTAAATGCAACCCACATAATAATGCATGGATGATTGTATTTAGTAGCGATCATTTTTGAAAGCTCAAATTCAAACTGTTTTTTCGATTCGGGGGTCCGTTGAATATCCGGGTCATTCCGACCAATGTATTTATCACCACTTGGCATATCCTGCCATACCAGAATCCCTGTTTTATCACACAGGTAATAAAATCTGCGGGGTTCAATTTTAACATGTTTTCGCAGCATATTAAAACCAAGCTTTTTTGTAATTACAAGATCATATTTCATTGCTTCCTCAGTAGGCGGGGTATAGATACCATCAGGCCAGTAACCCTGGTCGAGCGGACCGTTCTGGAATAGGAATTTGTTATTTAAAAAGATCCGGGTCAGCCCATTTTCATCTTTCTCAAGTGAGATTTTCCGCATTCCAAAATATCCTGAAACGCGATCAGTTTCTTCGTCATTGCTTGATAATGTGATCTCCATGTCATATAAAAACGGATTATCCGGTGACCATAATTCCGGATCGGGTATAATAATCTCAACAGGAGATGTAGTGTTTCCTTCAGCAGAAGCTATCTCTCCGTTTGAATCGAAGACTTTGATTTGCAGAGCAGCTGGCTGGTTATTATCAGAAGAATGAATATAGAATGTTACCTTTTTATTATCGATATCAGATATTATCTTGTAGTTGTCAATATATTGAGAATTGACAGGTTCAAGCCAAACCGTTTGCCAGATACCTGTAACAGGTGTATACCAGATACCTCCGGGGTTACTTACCTGCTTACCACGAGGTTGGAATCCGGTGTCAGTTGGATCCCAAACTGATAATACAAGGTTCTGTTTCCCTTTATCTTTAAGGAATGGTGTAATATCAAAATTAAACGGATCATATCCACCTTTGTGTATTCCGGCTTTTTTGCCATTGATATAAACAATTGTTTCCCAGTCAACTGCCTCGAAATGCAGAATAACTTTCTGTTTCTCCTGCCATTCTTCCGGGATCCGGAAAGTAGTATGATACCAGAGTTTCTGGTCAGGGTTTATACGTTTTTTAACACCTGAAAGTGCCGATTCAACAGGGTATGGAACAAGTATTTTACCATCCCATTTAGATGGTTCGGAATTCTCTTTTGGCAGGATAGCATAGTCCCACAAACCATTCAGATTTAACCAGTTTTCCCTTACCATTTGCGGTCTGGGGTACTCCGGCCATGGATTTTCAGGATCAACATCTGAAGCCCATTGAGTAAGTAGCGGGTTTTCAGTTATCTGCCATTTTGATTGAGGAGACTGGCAACAAGTAAAGAATAACCCTGCTATCAGATTTACAAGTAAAATATTTATTTTCATTTTTTTGGATATTGTATAATTAAATTGGAATACTGGAATATTGGAAATTAAAACAGATACTTCTTTCATTATGTCAGATATTAAATATTGGTATCTAATCAGTCGGCAGTCCACAGTCAACAGTCGGCAAGAAAGAAAAGAACAATCAAACAATTATAACACAATGGCAACTGAATTTGAAAACTTAACTGTATATATGTACCAAAAGTAGAAATAACACGGTCTTCAAATTGCCGACTGCAGACTGAAGATTGCTGACTTTAAAAAGTAAAGTATAAAGAGATCAGCCATTTCAAGCATTTCAAACTTAAGGCACTGAAAAGTTACAAATATTGTTGTGCCTAAAGTAGAAAAAATATTTGATAAGCTGTTCATTGTAAAAAGGAAAGTTTTTCGTAACCCATAATCTATAATTCGTAAAGTCTTATACATTTTAGAGATTTTGGACATTCCGAACTTAAGGCAATGAAAAGTTACAATTGCCTTATCTTGTAATACTGATTGGATAGGTTAATTTCAGAAAAATAATATCTGAATTCTGGTAAATATTATCCGGCAAAAGTTTCATTTCATTTCGTGTATATATCAGGTATACAGCTCCGAATGGCGGTTTAAACCTCCATCCGAACAACCCGTAAACATAAAACCTGTTGTCATTTGAATTGTTTTGTGCAAATACTTTTATCCAGAGATCATTTGTGAAGTTATAGTTTAGCGAAATAATATTAATGAATGCTGACTGGTTTGTAGTATCAGGTGAGAATTTTAAATAATTAGCGCTGTATTCAAATGCCAGTTTCTCCGAAAATTTCATACGGGCACTTCCTGATGCCAGTAAAAAATCTCTATCGAAGTTTTTACCAAAAGTATAAGACGCCTGGGCTGAACTCCATTCATCGGTATTATAACCCAGCGTCAGGGTGTGTTTGTGGTTATAGTATTTTTTATCGAAGAGCTTGAATTCATTGTTGTACGAGTATCTCAGACTTACGCGGTTTTGAAAGTAAAATTTTACCATGTCGGTTAAATACCAACTCTTAAGTGTACCGGTGTGGCTCCAGAAAAGATTGTTACTTGAGGATACTTCGATATAATTAAAAACATTATTCTGCAGCCACCATGTATAATCCACATCACTGTCAATTTCCCTGCGATCATCATCTCTGATAAAGCCGGTTTGATT
>JABUBN010000154.1_pt1 | contig 18415 bp, 22 predicted proteins | sample 7240341 | NCBI WGS metagenome assembly JABUBN01 (sample SAMN07256345, study PRJNA390944) | subsurface metagenome | isolation source: Methane hydrate marine sediment | place: Pacific Ocean: Eastern North Pacific, ODP site | reverse complement strand
CCTGACGGGCTAATAGAATGTGCTCCCTGGTCTGTGGCATCGGCCCATCTGCTGCACTCACTACCAAAACTGCCCCGTCCATTTGCGCTGCCCCAGTGATCATATTCTTCACATAGTCCGCATGCCCTGGACAATCTATGTGCGCATAGTGCCTCTTCTCTGTCTCATATTCCAGATGAGCTATGGCAATGGTTAACCCCCTCTCCTTCTCCTCAGGGGCATTGTCAATCTCATCTACCTTCTTGGGTTCTGCCTTCCCCGCCTTCGATAAACAGAGAAGAATCGCCGCAGTGAGTGTCGTCTTCCCGTGGTCTACATGTCCAATTGTGCCCACATTCACATGTGGCTTAGTTCGTACAAACTTCTCCTTGGCCATAATAACCTCCTTTTATCAATTGTCTTTTATCCCCTGGAGCCCACGACCGGGATCGAACCGGTGACCTCATCCTTACCAAGGATGTGCTCTACCAACTGAGCTACATGGGCATAAACAATTCCCGCTTCCTGGAGCGGGAGACGGGAATCGAACCCGCACACTCAGCTTGGAAGGCTGATATTCTACCATTGAATCACTCCCGCCTAGTACTTTTCTCCATAAAACAACATGGACAGGGGAGGATTCGAACCTCCGAAGGACTTCGTCCGCTGGATTTACAGTCCAGTGCGATTAACCACTCCGCCACCTGTCCCTGTGTGAATCAGCCTGTGCTAGTGCTTAATTTTTGGTTATATTTTTCTCTGGAGCTGGCGATAGGATTCGAACCTACGACCTGAGGTTTACAAAACCCCTGCTCTACCAACTGAGCTACGCCAGCATTACGTTTTTCTGAAAGTGCCTCCAAAGTGTCTATCTTTTGTTTATGGTGCGCAAAGACTTTGGACAGCACTTCCACCGCCATCTTCTTATATTTTGGCGATAAATGCGCATATCTCTGGGTGACCTCTACCGAACTGTGGCCCAAGAGTTTGCTCACAGTGTAAAGGTCAACACCTCTCATTACCAAATAGCTCGCAAAGGTATGCCTGAGGTCGTGGAACCTGAACTTCGTTATTCTTGCCCTTCTTTTTGCAGTCTTCCAGGACCTGTTTATATTGCTAAAAGGTTTGCCATTCTCATCACAAAATACATATTCAGTATCTGGAATTTTAATACTAAATTTCAAGATTTTTGTCAACTCATAATTCAGGGGAATGTCTCTCCTTTTCCCACCCTTTGCCTTCTCTATATGAATATAACCATTCGGAAGGTCTATGTCCCGCCATTTGAGTCCAAGAATCTCACCAAGGCGCATTCCCGTATTTAAAGCGACGAAGACTATCGGATACAGGTGTTTCGCTTCCGACTTTTGGCAAGCTTCCAATAATTTTTCTATCTCATTTGTCGCCAAGTATCTGACTATCGGCGGCGGTTCCCTCAACATCTTTATTTTACTAGCTGGGTTTTCTTTGGTTAGTTTCCAATCTATCGCCTTGTTAAAAATAGTCTTCATACAGGCAACTTCCCTGTTTATCGTTGAATGTGACTTTCCTTCATCTAATCTCTTGTTCTGATAATCCTCAATTGATTCCCTCGTTATTTGATGGAGGAACTTATTGCCGAAAACCTTATTAAGATTCTTTACCAAAAATTTGTCTCTTGCACATGAAGAACTCTCTTTTCTTGGTGGTCTGGAATATTCTTGTAGGAATTTTGCTGAAATTTCTTCAAATTGGAGTTTCTTCTTTATCTCAAATTCGGAGAACCTTCCCTGTTTAATGTTTCTAATCTCTGTTCTCACTTCTGCCAACCTATCAAGAGCATCCCGTTTGCAGGTCCCTATCTTTTCCCGCTTCTTTTTCAGATTAGGCAAATAATACTCAATGGTATAAACTTTCTTTCGCAGTTTGGGGTCGTAACTTTCAATCAGCCCTTGAACTTCTCTTTTGCCCCACCTGTAAGCCTTCCCTGACCTCGGATGGATTCTTTCGCCCATTTTTTACCTCCAAAAAAATGCCCCGGCAGCCACCGAACCTTTCGGTGGCTGTCTAAAGTATATTAAATTACAACAAATAATTCAAGTTTTTTCGATTCCGCCGCCACTCCCAAATTGGAAATATAAGCCGCATTGCTGGAAACTCAGAAATTTAGCATTTCTCGACGAGAAAACAGGCCCACATTTGCCCTGTGGCGAGACTTTTTGACCCTGAACATAGTTTGTGATACCTGCCTTTTTCCCGTTGACGTTTTCCTTTTTTCTTCAAAACGTCCACATCTCCAGGCTCTCCACAATTTCACTATTCTGGCGGCGGAGAATACCTGGCTAAAATCGGCAAGCGGCCAATCTCGTTCATCCGTTGATGCCTACCAGAATGCGTTCTTTCGAAAAAAACCTCAGTTCAAGAACGAGTTTGGCTTAGAATTTTCCCAAAAGGTATCAGAATACCTGAAAGAAATATTTAGTGCCTTTTTGTTATTCACTTCTGTGTTCCTGGAGCCACTTCTCAATTTTATCGGTCTCAAACCTGAGAAGGCCGTTAAGCTTACAAAACGGGACTGATTTCTTCCGAACCCAGCCATAAATGGTATGTTTACTGGTCTTCAAAATTCTTGACAAGTCCTCAATTGTTAACAGATTTTGCTCATTCATAGACATTTTAATGGACACCTTGCATCTACTTGCCAAAATGTGCTTTAATACTTTGCATGCATTCAATAGGTCTGTGTTTATCGTAACCTATGCTCTATCCAACCCTGCTTTGCCATTCCTACCCACTGGCTATTCCTACGATACCCTTTTTACGAAGATTTTGCCCACTTGAGTTATCAAAATCTTTCTTATTTCTTCCGCCACCTATCCCAGCCCTCCCTGGGCTTTTTCCAAGCCTAAAAACGAAAAGAGGACATTCCTGACTAACGCAATGTCTTGGTGCCTTTTGGCTCCCGGAACACTGTATACAATATTTCCTTATCGCTCTTATCGGGGTTAGTCGCCTCATTTGATTCCTTTGGCAAAATTCACGTCTCCGGTTCTTCCGCCGCCTTTTTCCGCTTCTCCATTGCCCGCTTCCAAGCTTTCTTCAATTCTTTTTCCGCTCTGTCCAACTCCTTCCATTCCCGGTCCAATTCAGCCTCAGACTTGACTTCTAACCTGTCTGTTGCCTCACCAAGTAGCAATAGTGCCTTATCAATCGCAGTAGCCAACCCAATAACCAAACTGGAGGCGGCGGTCTTTCGTAATTTCTCATCAGTTATATGACTTTTCATCCGAATTGCCAAATTCCAGAGTTCCTCAGCCATTTTCCTTTTTTTATCTTGTCTTAAACTGTCTAAATTATCTTTCTCATTCATTGCAGTCCTAACACCAGTTCTACTTATATCTAATCTTTTAGATATAGAGTTAATACTATATCCTTCAGTTAATAATATTCTTGCCTTCTCTTTAATCTCATCAGTTAATTTAATATCGCCTTTCTTTTTCATTTTTATGACCTCCTAACCTCGCATATTTCTGATGTATTGGTTTTTAGCATTGTAAAATTAACTTGGTTACCTTTAAGGCCTTTGGTTTTTCTGTTTCTCTCTTATCTCCCTCTGAATCTTCAGGACATCCTCACGCATTTTCTTCGAGAACTCCTCGTCAATTTCTTCCTTCTCCTTAGGTAATCCATCGTCCTCCACCTCAGGTTGTCCTTGTGATGGCTCTTTTTCAGGCAAGGACTGTTCTTCAGGGGAGTCAAGTCCTGATTGGTCAAGAGGCTCTTCCCCTGTTTGATACCCTCCTGGGGGCGGAGGGATTTTTCGGATTTTGTCTTTTCCCTTTGGAACTTTAGCGTTTTCCTTAACCATTGTAGTAAATAACCCTGGCGGATTCTCTCCTTCTTCACTACAATAATGCGCCAACCTCAACATTTCATCTGGGTCTTTTCCCTTAATAAGATTTTGGATTTTGCTTTGCTTCATACTGCCTTTGAAAATCTGAAAGATTTTAGAAACAACATCATCAAGGTGTTGTGTTGTTTCTTTTTCATTCTTTTCATTCTTTACATTCTTATATACTTCTTGTTTGGTTACACTTGAGTTACAGTTGAGTTTCACTTGAGTTACATTTGAGTTACATTTTTCACGTTTTGCCTGATATTTTTCCCAGTTTACTATTGATATTACAGTGAATTTATTATATGGTTTGAGTTTCAAAAAACCGATGTTTTTGAGTGTTTGCAACTTTCGATAGTATAAACTCCTAAATTTCTGGTATTTTTTCGATTTCTTACTCTGAAGTCCAGTAAGGTCCCTTACTATCTGGTCAATACCAAAAATCCCCGAACCTGCGGGAATGGTCATTTCCTTCCCAACAAAGAGGATTCTATTTTCCCTGTGGTTTACTTTCAATAATATATAAATAGCAAGCTTCAAAAGGTGAATGTCACCAGAAGTAAAAATTGGATGCTCCAAAAAGCACCTGTGTAATTTAACCCAGCCAGTATTTTCATCAGGTTCTTGATGCCAATTCATTTGCTCACCGTATTGTTAGGGCGAGAGGAACGGCGAGCCGAAACCTCCCGCCCAAGTTACTTACTTTATCTTTGTCCCACTTTCCGGGAAAAGTTTCTTTTTCTTAGTCTGTAAAGCATGTGCCAACTTCGTCTGCAAAACCGAATCTGGCATTAAACGTCCAATTTCAATCATCGAGATGACTGGAGTCGGAATTTTCGTTAACGCTCCAAGATCTTCGATACTCAGGCTTAGCTGTTTTCGCTTAATTCTGACAAAATTTTCCGCCATATCTTTTACCTCTATTATGAGTCTAACATAGAAGATTGTATTTGTCGATGCTAAGAATAGATGCATTCAATTTTAGCACAAGCCGAAATAAAAAAGGGATTGCTTAAGACATTAGCAATCCCTTTTCTTATTTCTATCGTTAGTAATTCTTTAAGCTAAGCTAAATTTTTGCAAGTTTACTTTTCTCTTTTCTATACCAGGTTCTGAGAAGAATTGATTTTTTCTTACCATCTCTTTCTCTGTAAGTTACTCGCAAATTCTTATATTCATTCTTGTCATATCTCTTGTCGCCCAGAATGTGCCAGAATCGTGAAGCGTTTTGAATAGTTTGGTATTCTGTGTCTATCTCTCCATCTTTATTATAGTTCACTCCAGGACAATATCCAAATATTGTGGTGATTTCCTTTGAGAGAATTTCGTAAATTTCTTTTCGATTCCTTCCTTCATCTTTTAATTCCTTCCCACGATGCCGCATATAGTAATATGCCTTTATTCTTAGTTCCTTCCCCCCCAATCGTTCGCCCCACATCAATTTCTTATAACTAAAAAGAAACTTCCTCCACTCTCTAATAAAATTCCAGCACCTTCTTAAATCATTGGCAGTTTTAACGCCTTCAACATTAAACCATTCAGCAGTATCCTTCTTATTTTTCTGTGGTTCAAATATTCTTGGATATCTAAGCAAATACTTGTAAAGAAGAAATCCATCTGTAGCCCAAAAATTCACATACTTCCCTATAATCTTTTCCCAGTATTCAAAATAACGCCAGACATCTCTTATCGAAGTAATTTTTCTTGTTTCTGCCTCCATGGCATCGTTAAATTTTTTCAGTTCTTTCCCTATTCGTTGTCGTTCATCACTTATTCGCTTCTGTCTTTTCTCCGTTTTTGTCTCTTTTCCTATGGGGTCGACTATTCCTATTTTGCCCTCTCTCCACATGTTCATTATGTCCATTGTTTTACTTTTAACTAAATTATCCATTTTATGTATTGAATTTCTGAGTTCTCTGACTATTCTCGTCTTCTCCTCTCTCAGCATGTTCACTCCTCCTTAAAAAACAAAAGCGGAAGAAAACCAATCTATTTGGAATAACTCCCGCTTGTTCCTTTGCGGTTACACGAACATAAATTGCTTTGGGTAATATTTTTCTTCCATAATTTCTGTCTCCATTTTTACAAGTTTGTGGGCTACCTACCATAAACCAAAAAGAATGAAGCTCACGTTACCTTCTCAATAAACTTATTGATGACATCTACATATGCTTTCTCTTCAAGCTTGAAGAAATTAAAAACCATGAACAGTTGTCGAGTGAGGTCCTTAACCAATCCCACGAGGTTGGATTCGATTCTCATCAAGGGCACTGAAATCTCCGAATATACCTCGTTTTCGGCCGTGGAGGGTTTGGAACGCAATAACCTCCCGGGAGCAGCGGCGCTCAGAATGCGGTCACGGAGACCTCCGTGCCGGATACCGATAGTAACAACGGTAGTATTCAAGACGCCGAGCTGCGAATAGAGACGAACACAGTATAGAAGCGCCTCAGTTACCCTAACGATACGGGTGTCGAAGAAGATGCTTCCAGGTTGCCGCTTGTCCTCCAAAAGACTCTTCAATAGATAGAAGTCTCCATTAAATCTCAAGGCCCAGTAATCGTAGGATTTCTCCTCAGCGACCTCACATACGATTCCATCGACTGTTGGACGGGGACGATATTTTTCGTCGTTATTAAATACGATGCCGATAGGCCAACCGAATGCTCTAATCTCGGCCTTCTGCGCAGCTTCAAATAGTTCTTGCTGCGTTTTATTAGGCTTCGAGTTCAATAAAGTAAACTGAACTTCCATAAATCCCTTCTTCCTAGTCTTTTCAATGTCTCTCATGGCTACGATTCGGTGTGGGTCCAACCAATCTTTGTCCCACGCCGATGGCGTGCCAGCAACAACCTGACCAATGCTCGCTTGGCGTCTCTTGATTCGTTTCTCTAATTCCTTTCGGAATTCATCGACATGCTTGGGATCCCAAAACAAAATATCATATCCACTAAGGTCGAAGTGAACCTTAGGGCCACCGGGTTTATGCTTGGGGTTATCTTGATTGTGGTCCTCTCGAGCTGTCAGAATAAGATTTTCGAACTTTTTAACACCCATTGTATACCCAACCTCAAGATAGCAATTTGGTCTTTCGTTGGTAAGGTCGGCAACAATAATATCTGAGCCCTCGATAAAAGCAATAATCTCGCTCTTTAATAACCCCCCTTTATTGTGCTTGTCCACACGTTTCGGGTCTAAACCACATGCTTTCAACGCAGGAACTATCGCCGCCTCGCACACGTGGTCCAATTCTGGATTACCAATCTGCATGATAATGAACGCTTGGCTCATCTACAACCTTACTGTTTTTGTCTTCAGTTACAGGAACAGTTCCATTATTTGATTTGATAATTTCTGAATTCAGATTAAATTCGTAAATAGATACAATAAATAGCACAAGTGCTAGTAATTTGGTTATTTTAATATAAACCACAATTTTATTTGTATCCTTCATTTTTAACTCGTATTGGACTTAATACAACTACATTATCAGATGATACATAACAGAATTTACCAGTAACTATTATCCAATCTTTTTCTTTCACAGAAGGGACTTTCCCAAACATAGCTCCTGCCTGATATGTAAAACCTTCTGGACCATGAACTACAACTGCATAATCACTCCCATACCCACCAGATGCTGTATCAAGATAACCAATGGGATTCTCATAACTTAAATATTTAACAGGAAATCTCCAAGTAGTAACTGTTCCTTTATATTTATCTTCATTGTTTCTAAATTGTATCCATTCTTGGATAGCTTCTTCAGGAGAACGAGGTCTATATTTTTCTTCTTCCTGTCTTCGTCTCTCCTCAGCACGACGATCCGCCTCCACCAGTTTTTCTTCTGCAATTCTTTGTGCTTCAATTTTAGCAAGTCCTTTTTTCACTACTATCAACTGTTGCTTGGCAGAAGTAACTAATGGGCTTGTAGGATACTTATCAATAACTGTCTCAAATTCAGATTTGGCTTCTTCGTATTTTTGAGAAGATAGGAAATCGACTCCCTGCTGATAATGATAGTCAGGCGTTTCTTTAAGTTTTGCAATTTCTTGTTTCAAGGAGGCGACCTCACTTTTCAGGGCTTGGTTTTCGGCGCGAAGTTTTTCAATCTCTTGACGACCACACCCGGCTGACATAGATGTCAGAGTTATAATAATTAAGAGCTTAACTAAAAACTTAATAATGCAATTATTGTATTTGGCCTTTTGTGAACCCTTTAACATTGTTCCGTCCTTTCTCTTTAAATCCATTTCTTAGTATATTTAGAGTAGTTAAATTCTTAAATGCCTGGGGGCTCTCGGAATTATACCCCATTGAACCTTGAAGTTTCTGGCCTAATTTCCATAAGCACTATTCCTACATAACGGTAATACTTTATACACTAAATAGTTATTTAATGTATAGATATTGGCTGGTGTATTCCATTGCCAACCTTCCCTGTATAGCGTATTTTACCCCTATAAATGCCATTTTTAAGCACTGAACACACTGTAGAGGCATACCCCTTCCACCTCTTTTGGTGTTTATTTTCGCATTATTGAGCTTCTGGCAATATTCTATCTCTTTAGAGACGGGAAGACAAGGGAAAATCAAGAATTCTCAATAATTTTTTAAACAATTATAGGAATTTTATTTAAGACTTCTGTGATAATTCTCCTGGTGGTATTAATTCAAAATCAGAAAAAATATGACTATAATCTTGTATGTAAGATTTCGTGTATTTATCCAAACATTTTTTTAAGAATTTGCTGTTTTGCATAGAATTATAGAATATCGCAATTCTATTAAGGCTCCTTTGCAGAATATCTAAATTCACTTTTGCCTGCCTATCCACAAAAGGCAACGTATGAAATCTTTTGATTTCATCTTCTATGATTTTAATGCGCATATAGAATAAATCTAAAATTTTTATCTTTTCAAAAGCCAAATCTTTAAGAAATCCTGATTGTAATAAAGTCTCCCAAGCTGTATAATTATAACTATGAACTACTCCTGGCTCCATAGGTTTTTTTAAGACTTTCATACTTTCTTCATAATTTAATGAAGTAATGTTCATATTCCAAAAAATCTCATAGACTACATTTTTCCATAATTTGTGTCTAATGATTTTTTTTCTTATGCCATCCCAAACGGACTTTATTACGATTGCTAATAACCCACTCCCGAGAATCAAATTTCCAAACTTTATAACAAATTGGTAAAGGAATTTAATCAAAGTTAAAATCCTCGACATCCACTATAATAGCCAAATCCCGAAAAAAATGCTAAACTAATAATTAGGTAATGTTATTCTATATAAATGTATACCTAAATTCCCAATTGCGACTTTATAAGGCATACAATAGCTTGAATCAAAATATTAGTTCCTTTATCAGCTAATTTCTTCAAAATGTTCCCAATAGTTTTCCACTTGGCATCAGGTTTGTTAACTTCTTCATTTAACTGCTGAAGTAATTGTTTTACGTCTGGGTTAACAACTTGGGATATATATTGGTGTAATGTGATATCATTGATATTATAATTTTGATTCGCTTGTGTAATATAGAATTGAAAAACATTTCCTCTTTCTCTAATTGGTGCTTCTGGGCGTTTTTCTTTAGGCTTTTCTTCTGACGGAAAAAGTCTCTCTTCTTTAATCACAGCCCGAAGAATTACCTTTGCTTCATCCAAACCCTTCTTATAAACTACTATATCATCATAACTTACCTCGGGTCTTGGTCGTCTTGTCAATTCAAACCTTAATAAACTAAAAGGTAATCGATTAAATCGTTCAAAGTATTCGTTTTCCTCTCCATAAAAATTTCTAAGGCATAGCTTGACCTCTTCGCGCCAGTCTTTAAATTCTTGTTTAGTAGGGTCCAGATTATACAATTCATCTGCCTTATCTAATAATTTCGTTAATATCTTAATCTTCTTTTCCCCGGTATTCATATCAAATTTACCTCCTTGAAAAAAGCGGGGCAACTTCACGTAAGAGACCCCGCTTTAATAGTTCTTATTTAGTTGCCTGTATCAGGTCGTTAGCCTCTATCAAAAAGTGTCTAAAAGTGAAGCCACCAGATATTTCCTCTTTTGTAGACTGTTGGGGACGTTGTTAAAAATTCTTACAACATAGTAAGTAACTTGTATCTTTTTGCTGTGCAAATTTAATTTCTATTCCAGCTTTTTTCTTTAATTTATTCAAACCTACAAGATAATCTATAACCATATATGTTCCTAATGCCATACTTCCTATTCCTATTGCTCCTTCAGTCGGACTTTTAGTTTCTGTTTTATAAGTTACAAAATGTTCGTCTTTATAAGTGCAATAATATTGTGTTTTATAAGTAGTATGATGATTATATCCATAAAAATCATAATACCAATAATCACCTATCCAGTAATTATCGTCTATATACCAGAGAGAAACAATACTATTTAAATCTGGGTCTGGATAATAATATTCTACTTCCCAAGTTTTAACAAGAGCGAGATACCATTCCGAATGATATTCATAACTAAACCAATCCCATTCTTTATCTTTTACTGTTTGATACCATTCTCTATCAATAACCTTTTCGTCCCATTCTTTGTCAATTTTCTTAACTGTGCTAAATCCATCAACAGCCATAAAAAGTCCCCCGCCCATTAACCCCATACCTACCAAAAGTTGCCATACTCCCGCATGCGCTACCGAATGAAATTGAAGCATTGAAATCACCAGAACGATAAAAAATTTTTTTCTCATTTAAACCTCCATTAAAAATTATTGACATATATTATTTGACTCTTAGGTAAATTGGCCTTTGGTCTCCTGTTTTATCTTGGTGGATTGCAAACACTACATGGAGAATAACGCCTTTTTGCATTTTCGAGAGACATTGGGATTGAACTTCTTCTTAAATACCTACAGCTTGCACGATGATACTTAGCACCTGTTTTCGTAACATAAACGATAAAAGATTTTTTGACAGGCTCTTTTTTAGCTGGTTCAATAAGATTCAAAACGGGCGGATTACATACACTACATGGACCATAAGAATAGACCGCCTCTTTCAGAGAAATTGGAATCATGCTCCTTGACAGATAACGGCAACCGGCTCTGTGGTATTTCTTCCCTGTTTTCGTGACATAAACAGTTTCCTCACCTGTTAAGACAGACTTCTGAGGCGTGGTTATTCTCTCTTTTTCTGGAGCCCAGAGACCTCTATTATTTTCTCACGTGCTTCCTTCTGTAATTTAGTAAATAAATCTGCATATTTAACATTAGGTGGGTAGGTAGAAACCTTTGCATACCCTTCCTTGACAAGCTCAGAATTAAGAAATGTCCCGTCTTTAAGATAAACATAGGCGAGTAATCGGTTATATTTATCAAGCTTCTGAACATCAAGTTCCAATTTAACTTGTTTTCCTTCCACCATCATCCTTGTGAAATCTGAGGCTTCTTTGCCATAATACTCTACTGCCTTCGAAGGATGAACGGTCTCAGGAGTATCTATACCGATTAGACGGACCGTTTCTCCATTTTCCAGCCTAATCGTATCACCATCTATGACTTTGCTAACTTCATAATAATCTTGCGATAATGAGACTGGCACGGTAAGAAAAATAAGCAAAAAACTTATACATAATTTAGCAAATAAAGATTGCTTTTTCATTTAAATTACCCCCCTTAGCTTCTTCGTAGTTTCAATTTCCACAACCTGTATAGTCTGTAAAGTTTTTATTGAATCAATCTTACCAAGTATTACTTCGCTACTTAGTTTTGCTTGGTAAGATGTTGAGTTCGCAGCACCTGTTCAGAATCTCCACTTTAAGCTCTTTGCTCGGTTTCTGCTTATATTTGTCTATTTCTTTTGAGAGTTCTTCAAACTTTCGGTTCCACTTTCGGTTCTGAGCAATTTTCCGACAAACCTTTTCCTTCAACTTCGCCAAGTCAATCTCGTCAACAGCTCCCATTTTGGCAGTCACATAATAAAGTGTTCTAATAATGATATTCAGGTCGTGCACGAGAATTTGAGCTTTAGTCCAGTCAAGGGTCACCGGCATCACTTTTAGGCCATGCTTATTTACGAAGCGAAAGAGTTTTTCCTGAGCGGATTCGGCAGATTCTGCTATTGTGAAAATGACCGGATTTCTTTCCCTATCGTCAAAATTGACAATAGTATACCCACAAGTTTCCTCTCTCGATTCATCCCATTTTGTGGTGAAGCCAAAGGACTCTCTATCTGTAAAGGAGGGCGGCTCCAGGAAATCCACGAAGAAGAAATAGATGTTTGTGCTCATTTTTACCCCCTTGAAATAGCTTGAAATAATGAAACTGCCTCATTCTTGCTTCCAACAAAAAAGCGGGGCGACCTCGACACACGCCTAGGTTATAAGATAAATTTTTATCTTGAAAGCTTTTCTATTATGCTTTATTTTTAGTCGCTTTCAACGATTTTTCTGTTATTTTATTTTGGTATTTTCAAGTGCTTTGACTTTGTGATAGTTTCAATTTTTGTAAAACTTCTAGTTCATTTTTTTCATATGTTTTTCTTATTTGCCTTGATATTGTAAATAAATCCAGCAGTAAAAAAATGCCTAATATGGCCATACAAACTAAAAATATACCTTCCCCAACTGAACCTGTTTTTGAACTAAACATACCGACATCCATAAAACCAACAAACAGTAAGGACCAACCGCCAATACCCAAAATTAGGTAAATTATCCCAAATTTAATTTTCCCTATATAGAATTTGTGAACCCCTAATGTCCCCAAGAAAAACCATAGTAGATAAGCTAAACCAACACTCTTCTTGTGCTTTTCCATTTCTGAATTAAAAATTGACAATTCATGTCCAGACAGTCCTTTTTTTAATTCTAAAATGTCTTGAGTCATAACTTCTCACCTCCTCTCCTAAAATAAAAAGCGGGGCGATCTCCACTTTGATAGTCTACGTGCACCTTTCAATGGAGCATCTTTATTGATGTTCTTTAAACCCAAAAGTGTCGCTATATCTTGCTAATAACTTCAGAGAAAGGCAATCTCTTATACTGATAGAAGCCGAACTATTTGTATTTAGACCGCAATATGACGCCATTGTTTCAGCAATATTATATTTCGATTGTTGGTCGAGTCCATACCAAATTGTTGAATTAACCAAAGCTTGTGGTGGGTCGGTTTCGATTTCTATAAGCAATCCCTCTTTTTTTAGTAGCGCTATATTTTCTTCTACAATTTTTAGATTTTCTCTTCTTATAGCAGAATCCCATTCGTCTTTTGAGACTGTCAAATCCTTCCTTACCCAACCCGACCAGCCAACATCTTTTGGTGTTATTCTAAAACGTATCCAACCATCCTTTTCTTCCAAAACATATAAATTGTCTTTTCTAACCAATCTGCCATCCTTAGGATAATTCGTCCCAGGACCAGTTCTAATATTTATGCCAGTCCTTGGGGAAACTCTAACTTCTATATAATCTTTTCTTTTTTCAGTCGGACTGCTCAAAATAATTGCCAGAAGAATTACAAAAATCAAAAATGAACCAGATAAGATTCCACAACCGATTTTAGTTTGTTTCTTCATTTCTCCTCCTTATTCACTACTTTAGTTTAATAAGTTTTCTTTTCTACTCTAAACAAAAAAGCGGGGTGACCTCACGAATTTGGAAAAATCTTTGATTTCTCTCTTATTCACTATTAGCCAAAGCGACCTAAAGCAATAATCAGTTTATATGTAGCAAGAAAAAATGAACAAAACGTAATTATATCAATTGAAATGTCTATCCAAAACCATTCTGTTGCTTTATCCCAAAACTTGTAAGTCTTAGTGCTTCTGTAAGATGGGTCATCCTCCCCACGATATATGAACCAATGACCGATTTTGTTCCAAAAAGCTAATAAAACTTGAACTGAAACGCCTAAGAGAAAAGCAAAAATAATAATCTGCTTAGTGCATGCTGGAAATTCTGCAAACACATCCGCTTTGCTAACACATAAAATGGCCCCACCTATACCATATGCAACAAACCAATTTCTTAAAGCCGACGCATAACGCCAATATTGTTCAAAATACCCTTCTGCCTGTTTTTTTTCCTCAATATCCATTTATTTACTCTTGGCAATTCCGGCCAACTCAAAATAACCGAAATACTTCGTTTGTGCCCCAAAAATAGAAAGGCGAGCGGGGCGACTTCCCGTAAGAGACCCCGCTTAAAAAATCCTTATTCGGCTGTCTACGGGCAGTCGTTACCCTATTTCAAGAGTGTGCATAAAAGTCCATGTTAGTATGTAGAAAATGGGCGTAGAATTGAAAGACACTCAGAGTCGTACGTAATATTGAAATCTATAATTCGAGTGAACAAAAAAATTACTTTTTCAACGTAGCCACTGGTATCAATAAGAAATGTATTCAGAAGAGACGTATTTTTATGAATTTGGGCGGGAAGGGATGGATATGATAATATCCTATCTCTTTGGTTTATTCTCGGTAGATTTTGGCTTTGGAAAGCCCGTCCTTCGGCCCCGTGGGTACCGTTATTATTTCTTAAACCACGAAATTAAGTATAGAATGAAGAAATTTTTTTATAGGTATATTAAACGGTCCCTCTTAGAGAACCCCGCTTAAATAATTCCTATATTGTTTCAGTGGAGGCCTTTGGGACACTTAGAAAAATTTTCAATAGAGTTATTTTGACCAAAGTTAATAATTAAGATGTCGCTTTATAGAAGATAGGTCTGTCTGATAAAATTTTAGAACGTGGTGTATCTTATAAAACTTATAGTCTACTTTAGCATATCTCACATACTCGCTGGCATTCTTAAGTGTTTTATAATTATTCTTGATGCCAGAAAGTTTCTCAGAAATTATCTTCTTCCTGGCTTTATGAGGGCTGGAAAGTCCTAAATTCCTAGCTACTTGGTCGGAATGCCCGCCAGGAACTTTTTCAAAAATAAACGCTTCTATATAATTTACAGCAGTGTAGTAAATAACCGATATAACCCAATCGAGATATTGAGTGTTTCTAATATTTAAGAAGTGAATAAATCTATCATTATGTTGAGCTTGAGCGACATGCGCAGTTTTATCACCCATAATCAACCTTATTTGGCAAATATTTTTTCAAAACGAGACGGAATTAAATCGCTATCCTGTCTACCAAGCCTTGGCACAATAACAAAATCAAATACGAAATTTCTATAAGTTCTTTCAATTGAATCTTCTATTTCAAAAATTCTCCATTCCATCTTTCGATTATATATCCTATTCCTAGTTATTGTATAAAAGTTTATTTCTTTCCCGTGCACGCGAAAAAAGACAGAACCTACCAACCTAATAGCCTTCACTTTATCCACATAATCCTCCTTAACACGATTCATAACTAAAGAAGTCTCGATTCCTTTAAGAAATAACTCAATGAACTTTATTTCCTGTTCCAAGACACCGCGACGAAACTCTTCAATCGGTGCTTTGTAGGCTTTTGATACTCTTACAGGTTTTCTGAACTTTCCAATCTCTGTTATAGGTTTTCTGTGTTCTCCATAAATCTCCATAAGAGCATAAGGAATGTCTCTCTGCATGCTAACAGGACTTCCTAATGGTAAAAGTCTGGCCATGTATTCTCTCACCTCCTACTTTCCACTAACAATTTGGCTGAATCATATAAATTCTCTAAACACCGTCTAAAAAAGTATTTATCGAATGAAATTTGCCCACTCGTGTTAATCCTTACAAAATAGTATTTACCCTTATCTTCTAATCTGATTCTTACCCTATCATATTTCTCTTCGGAAAGATATCTTCGGAACTCAATTCCTGAAACCTGAAGAATATTTTTTCTAACTTCTGGAAGCTTTTTAGGGTAGGGTAATTCAACTCTCGAAGTGAATTTCTTTGTAGGAAAACCAAAATCGCACCTGATTTGAAGATTCTTGAATTTCTTTTGATTCTTAATAAAAAAATCAAAAAAACTGTCAATTTGTCTAAGATGAAATCTATTTTTTCTCGCGGGTGGATTAATCCGTAAGATTATCCCAAACAACCCCGTCTTTTTTCCCTTTGTTTTTTCGAGACTCACAACTGTTAGAATCCCAAGTTTTACTTTTCCATACCGATAGATATAATAAAAATATCTTTCTAGTTTGTTTGTTCCTTCCTCGAAAATATTCCACAAATTTCGCGGTATGCTTTTCTTTATAATAAAACCGAAATTGATATAGATAAGATCGCAGTAGTACGATTTCAAATTCGGCAAATTCATTTCAGAAAATTCGCCTCCCACTTTACTCTATTAGAGATAATAGCACAAAAAACATAACCTGTCAACATCTTTCGTAAAGTACTCTTCCTCTAGTTAAACTATTTTTGCGACACCGTTAACCTCTTTCAAAAGGTGTCTATGAAATGTCTATTAGTATATCCGAACGGGCATAAAATTAACTAAAATTGATTAAAGTATCAACTGCCCTTTTTGTCGCTTTTATCGTCGACATCGTCGGTTTCCGACGGAGAATCACCAGACTCGCTTTCTGAATTACAAAACCCCTGCTCTACCAACTGAGCTACGCCAGCACTTATCGAATTTAACATCTGAATTATGTCAGAAAAATTATATCGCTAAACCCGACTTGTGTCAAGACCTTTTTGTGCCTTCTCTATACTTCCAACGCGTTCCCACTGGAGTATCTTCCAAAATGATTCCTGTCTTTTCCAGGTCACTGCGAATTTTGTCTGCCTTCTTCCAATCCTTCCTTTCCCGGGCAGCATCCCGCTGGTCAATAAGCTTTTCGATTTGGAACTCATCCATTCCTGCCTTTTCTATAACCTTCTCTTTCACAAACCCCAAGAGAGAACCCATGCTTCTCAATGCTCTCTCCGCTGCCAGAAGAAAAGAGAGGTCAGGACTTCTTTCAGAAATTTTTTTGTTTGCTTTACCTACCAAATCGAATATATAACCTAAAGCTCGAGCTGTATTAAAATCATCATCCATGGCTGTGATGAATTTCTCTTTTGCCTCCGATATACTACTATCCTCTCTTTTAGGAGGACTCGATTTCTTTCCAGCTTTCAATCCCTTTAACAGAAATCCGATGTTCTCTAAAGTATTGTGAAACCTTTCTAAACTCTTCCGGGCTTCTTCCATCTTATCGTCAGAGAAATCTACGTGGCTTCGATAGTATTGGGAGATAAGAAAGAACCTGACCACATCCGGAGAATATTTCTCATAAATCTCCTGCAAAGTAAAAAAATTGCCCAGAGATTTAGACATCTTTTCCCGATTGACTGTAACAAATCCGTTATGCAACCAGTAACTTGCAAAAGGTTTTCCTGTAACTGCCTCGGATTGAGCGATTTCGTTTTCATGATGGGGAAAGATTAGGTCCTGCCCACCACCGTGAATGTCAAAGGAAGCTCCGAGGTGCCCCATGCTCATGGCACTGCACTCAATATGCCATCCCGGTCTGCCCTTTCCCCAGGGGCTTTCCCAACAGGGCTCTCCAGGCTTAGCACTCTTCCATAGAGCAAAATCGAGAGGATTCCTCTTCCGTTTATTCACCTCTATCCTGACTCCTGCCTGCATCTCTTCCCGGGAGCGATGGGAAAGTTTACCATAACCATCAAACTTTGCTATTTCGAAGTAGACATCTCCATCAATAACATAGGCATAGCCTCGGTTGATTAACTTTTCGATAAGTTTAATCATCTCTTGGATATACTCTGTCGTCTTAGGGTAAAAATTGGCTTCCTTTATGTTTAATTTACCCATTACTTCAAAATATCCGCTGATGTACTTCTCTGCTATATCCTCAATCTTGCTTCCTAACTGTTGAGCTCTGTTGATAATCTTATCGTCAATATCTGTAAAATTTTGTGCATATATTACTTCATAGCCTTTATATTCTAAATATTTTCTGATTACATCAAAAACTACATAACAGCGGGCGTGCCCGAGATGACAATGGTCGTATGGTGTAGTTCCACAGACATACATCTTCACTTTTCCTGGCGAACGCGGTTTAAATTTTTCTTTCTTCTGGGTTAAAGTATTGTACACAAATAGAGCCATAATCTTCCTTTAAAGCTCTGTGAGTGAAACTATAGTATAAGCAGCTATTCCTTCGCCCTGACCAATCAATCCCAATCCTTCATTGGTTGTGGCTTTAATATTTATTACTTCTCGACTACTGTTTAGAACTCCGCTAACATTCTTTTTCATCTCTTCAATATAGGATAAAAGACGGGGACTCTGAGCTATAATTATCGAATCGAGATTATTTACCTGAAAATTTGCTTCAGTCATAATTTCAGAAACTTTCCCCAAAAGAATCAGAGATGAGATATCTTTATACTTTGGGTCAGTATCCGGAAAATGAAGGCCTATATCGCCCTTTCCCAATGCGCCAAGAATTGCATCACAGATGGAATGGGCTAAAACGTCTGCATCAGAGTGGCCAAACAGCCCCTTCTCAAAAGGTATTTCTACGCCCCCCAATACCAATTTTCTGCCTGTAACCAGCCGATGGATGTCGTAGCCAATACCTACTTTCATAATAACTCCCTATTATGTAGGGGCTCAATTTATTGAGCCCCGATT
>JABUBN010000153.1_pt1 | contig 18493 bp, 19 predicted proteins | sample 7240341 | NCBI WGS metagenome assembly JABUBN01 (sample SAMN07256345, study PRJNA390944) | subsurface metagenome | isolation source: Methane hydrate marine sediment | place: Pacific Ocean: Eastern North Pacific, ODP site | reverse complement strand
ACTTCATTAAAAGAATTAATATTGCAAGAACTTTTCGAGGAAGCATATAATAAAATGCTTCACGACATCAAACCAAAATTAACGGCTTTAAAAACTGATGAAAACGAGGAACCTTGGGGAAATGGGACCTTTAAACAAGCTTGGGTTGTCTGCGAATATCTTAGAAATGAATTCCGAGTTGACTGTAATGCAATTTTAATATTAATCTGAACCCAACTAATTGATTAAATCTTAATAATAATTAATTCTTTTTGACCAGAAAAGTCTTGCCAATTTTTTTTATTTTTTCTGATTCATTATATCTTGAACTGTAATTTCAGGATGGTGGTATCTTCCTGTTTCTAAAGATTTATCACCAAATTGAATTGTTTTCTCAGGACAATAATTAATACACGCTAAACATTGCTGACATTTATGTTGCCATTGTGGTAAACCTTCTGTAAGAATGATATTATTAACAGGGCACACAATTTCACATATACCGCAATTTGTACAATTTTCGTTAGCGTAGAATAATTTATCGCTAGCGTAAACTTTCTCACGGAACTTCTTATTCATTCTCTCGCTTTTAATCGTCTCTTTTTGAAAATTTTCTCTGTTTTTCTTTAAAAAATTAGCGATTTTTTCAACTTGATTAATTGCGTTCTCAAAAAACTCTTTTTGTACGGCTTCTGAGTCTGGGTTATAACCTATTATAAAATTATTGGGCATTCTGATAAAAAATCCGGCGTTAAGTGTTTTTGTTTTCGTTTCAAGTATATTATCTAACTGTTGCAAAGGTGCGCCATCCACATCTCCAGCCCTCGTAATTACGGCAAAAAAATAGTTGGACTTAGCAAGTTCTATGTTATTTATAAAATCGTAGACAATTTTAGGAAGACCAAAATAATATAAGGGAAAAATAAAACCAACTTTTTCACTAGTCGATGCAAGCTGATCTTGTTGCCAAACCTTCGCAATTGGAACTAATTCGCATTCTTCCAACTTTTCGGCTATATCTCTCGCAATCTTCAAAGAATTACCTGTTCCAGAAAAATAATAGATTGTAGTTTTCATATATCCTCAATATTTACTAATTTTTTAGACTATAATAAATATTGTGATTGTTTAACAAGTCACACAAATTGGACGATAAATTCCAATGACTTAACCTTGTGAGCTCAAATTTTTACAGCATAAATCTTTTTATTCGTTTTTACCTGTACCTATGTTTTTCCGGAAAAATTAAAGTTGGATTTAAGAATACATTTTGGCACATAGGACACGAGTTATACTTCGTTAACCAAGACGATACACACGAATAATGGTATTGACTACCGCAGAAAGAACATTTAATAGTTCGATTTCTTCCCTGCCAGATAAATTCGTGACAAACTGTGCATTGTATTCTGTCATGTAAATTTACCTTCTTCGTTTTTAATTCTCGCCCACAATAACAACAAAAATTAACCTTTCTGCTATTAGATTTTTGTATTTTCTTACCACAATTGGGACAATAATTAAAATTGGTGTCAGACATAGATTTTTCACGCAAATAATAATTCAAATTTAAACTATACAATAATAAAACAAAATTAACAGTTAAAAAATGATTTTTAGTCCAATTTTTATTAAATGATATTGTGTAAAAATTTGAGGCGTGAAAAATCGAATGGAATCAATCGTACAAGACTTACAAAAATAGAATATTTATATCAGATTATCATAGTCTAATTAATGTTAAAAAATTAAATTAAAAAAAAGGAAAGGAGAAGTTGCTAAAAATATATATCTGGTTTATTATTTCTATCTTAGGTATGTGTTCTATGGTACCACTTCATTTTTTATCAGTTGAACATTTAAAATTTCAAATAAAATATGGAAAGGATAAAGGTAATAAAATTACCGCAATACTCGGGCTCACTTCGGGATGGGGTCTTTTTATATTTTGGTTTGGAATTTGGATTTCGCCTCAGCCTATGTTTATTACTCCAATTTTTCAAAACTTCGTTATATCTATTCCAATTATTAATTTTTCAATACCATTATTCCATTTATTAGTTTCTATCCCTTTTATTTTAATGGGAGCTTGGTTTGGAATCGTAAGTGTAAGACTAACCACTCTTAAAGTAGCAGAAACACATAGGACAGAAAAGATCGTTTCAACCAAAATGTATTCCGTAATTAGGCATCCTCAATACTTTGGCGGAATATTAGCACATATAGGAATTTCTTTTCTGTTATCTTCGTTCTTTTCTTTACTTATTACTCCTGTAATAATTCTATTAAATTTTCTCGTTGCATGGAAAGAGGAAAAAGAATTAGTTAAAGAATTTGGTAAAATTTATGAGGACTATAAGAAAAATGTCCCAATGTTTGTACCAAAATTAAGAAAACAAAAATAATTGCCATAAATAAATAACGAGGGATTTATCTATTTTACTTTTTATTATTTAATATTAAAATTTTTAGATTATTTGAATCTAATTTCATGATTTAAGAAAATATTTGAGCAAAGCACCATTTTTTTTGAAAAATAAGAAACAAATAGAAAAATTGTGCCAATCGCGAAAAAATCCCCTCTCTATCAGGACGAGAAAGCAATATTAAACCGATCGTCAGAAGATTATCGAGCTTGGCCAATATTTTGGCTTGCATTTGTGAGGTTAATTTATTTTTCTATATTTGAAAGAGCGTTGTCAAATTATCTGTATTTTGTCGTTGACATTAATGAAAGCACTTTAGGGATAATAACCTCAGCAGGAGCAATTGCCTATATCTTTGCACCTATTATTGGGCAAGTAATTACTTCAAAAATAGGCGTTCGTAACGCTATCATATTATCATCCCTAGTTACTCCGCTCTTGACCGGCGCACAGATGATTTACTTCGAGCCTTGGTTTTTAATCATGTGTCGTGTATTTTTAGGGTTAACCATGGGATTAGTTTGGCCAAATTTCCTCAATCTATTAAGCAAATGGCAAAACAATAGTAATATTGAAAGGTCAAATAAGAATTTTAGAAATTTTAATTTTTCTTGGAACTTTGGATTCATTTTTGGTCTTCTTATTGGTTATATTTGGGCTTTTACTTGGAATGATTACATTACCATGGTAATTTCATGGTCTTTATCGTTTCTGTTAATCCCGATTAGTTTCTTCTTAAAAAAAGAATCAAGAACGCAACTTTTAGATGGAGCATCAGAATGGCAATTAGAAAGATTTACTTCTGAAGAAAACCTCAAAGTTAACTCAAACCCAAAATCTATTACACCCATGATCGTATATCCTATTTTGTTCTCATGGCTTGGAATACTATTCCTAGCTACTTCAAAGTCGATTTTCCTGTTTAGTTATCCCGTCTTTTTAAAGACTTTCTCACATCCTTCTTATCTAACGTATATCGTACAAGCGGGATTGCAATTAGCACAAGTTATAGGTTTAACATGGATTAACGTGATGAAAATCTATAGGCGCAAAATATCCGTGATCATAAGCATAATTGCAGTTATTATGATATCAACATCTATTCTTTTTATTGGAAATATTTGGTATATCTCAATAATAATTATGATTGTTGGCCTATTCTTTGGTTTAATCCATGGTACTGCATTGAAAATTATGCTCGAGTATGGAACTGCAGAAAATACAGCAAAATATTCGACAATAAACGAAATATTAATAGGAATGGGCTTCGGTATCACCCCTATCATAGCAGGATATGTTGTTGAAATTAATATTTACGTGATTTTTACGTTTATCGTGTTTTTTGGATTCTTTATTTTAATTTTTTTAATATATCTCTCCCGAAATATTAAAAAAGGAAAAAACAGATAGTTTAGGCTATCACATAGCGTTAAGACATGCGATATTATCTAACGAAAAAGTACATAAAGCCTTTCAGAATAAGAATCAACGCTTCCATCAAAGTTCCTTCTTATTCTTCTATGGATTCGTTTTCACTTGTTTCTTCTTCATTTTCTTCGGTTTTTTCTGGTTCATACACTGGTTCTGGTGCCGGTTCATATTTTCTATATGTTTGAAGCTGGTTTAACCATGCGGTTATTCTTGTTTCTGGCTCTGGTTCTAGCTTGGGCTCTGGAGTGGGTTCATATACTGGTTCAGGTTCAGGTTCTGGCGTAGGCTCATATACTGGTTCAGGTTCGGGCTTTGGAGTAGGTTCATATACTGGTTCAAGTTCTGGCTCTGGAGTAGGTTCATATACTGGTTCAGGTTCTGGAGTAGGTTCGTATACTGGTTCTGGCTCTGGCTCTGGCTCTGGCGTAGGCTCATATACTGGTTCTGGTTCTGGCATAGGTTCGTATACTGGTTCTGGTTCTGGCTCTGGCTCTGGCTCTGGCGTAGGCTCATATACTGGTTCTGGTTCTGGCGTAGGTTCGTATACTGGTTCTGGTTTTGGCGTAGGTTCGTATACTGGTTCTGGTTTTGGCGTAGGTTCGTATACTGGTTCTGGTTCTGGCGTAGGTTCGTATACTGGTTCTGGTTCTGGCGTAGGTTCGTATACTGGTTCTGGTTCTGGTTCTGGCGTAGGTTCGTATACTGGTTCTGGTTCTGGCGTAGGTTCATATACTGGTTCAAGTTCAGGTTTTGGAATTGGCTCATATACTGGTTCTGGCTTTAATTCTTTAATCTCCTTTTTTACTTTCTTTGTATCTACTTCTAATTTCCTTTCAGCAATTTTTTGAATGATTGTAAAGGGATTATTCTCTGGTTGTGTCAAGTTTGGGCCTAAAAAAATATTTTTTGTTTTAATTTTCTTCTTTTTTATCTTTAAATCAACTGTGAAATTTCCTGGAGTACGGAAATCAAATCCATCCACTTGTCCTTGTAATGTAGTGTCCCATCCAATTGTGTTTTTTTCTCTTGTGTCAATCTCCGTTTCAGATCTAACCCTTTTTGTAATCATAACTTTTTCTTCACAAATTATTTTTCCTTGGAAGTTATGAGTTTTACTTCCTTTCGTGGTCCATCTCAAATGAAATCCATCTGATTGTTTCCACAAAGCATACCCTAAGAATTGACCTGAATTGATTTCAGTACTCCCTTTAATGTTTTTTACGTTCATTTTTTACCACAATTTTTTGAATTAAATGTACATAAATTATGAAACAATTTGTTAATAAATATTTTCATATTATAACGAAAAAGTATTTGAGAGATATAGATTTATATTCTTTAACAAATTATTTAGGTTTAGATTATGGTAGACCCAGAAGGCTCGCCTCTCTTTCAATCTAAGAAAGCAACAAAATGCGATAGTACAATAGCTTATCGTACTTGGCCAATATTTTTACTTTCTTTTACACGTTTATTTTTCATTTCAATTTTCGAAAGAGCATTTCTAAACTATTTGTATTTCACTGTAGATATCAACGAGAGTATCTTAGGATTTATTAGTTCAGCAACGGCAGCTGCTTATATTATTGGTCCATTAGTTGGTCAATTCATTACTTCAAAACTAGGAATTCGAAATTCAATAATCCTTTCTTCTATTTCCACACCGATATTAATGGGTGCTCAGATGTTATATTTTGATCCCTTATATCTAATTTCTATTCGCATCCTAAGCGGGATATCGTTAGGCGTTTACTGGCCTAATTGCTATAATCTCCTAAGCAGATGGCAAAGCGTAAGTAACGAGGAAAAATCTAATAGAAATTTCAAACAATTCAATTTCTCGTGGAATCTTGGTTTTATATTAGGACTTCTCTTTGGTTATTTATGGGCTTTAACATTGAATGAGTACATTACCATGACGATAGCGTTTTTTCTTTCCTTTCTTTTACTACCCTTTAGTTTATTTCTTAAAAAAGATTCAGAGTTAAATCATTTAGGCGAAAAAACGATAAATATAGAGCAATATAATATTAAACTTAACTCTGATGTGAATCTAAGAAAGGTGCCTAAACAAAAATCAAATAATCATATGATTGTATATCCTATATTATTTTCTTGGTTAACTTTATTTGTATATGCTGCATCAAAATCCATATTTCGCTTTAGTTATCCTGTATTTCTTAAATCATTCGGGAGCCCTTCTTATTTTGCATATCTCATTCAACTTTCTATCCAAATTGGTCAATTAATCGGCTTAACTTGGAGTAATTCTATGAAAATTTATTACAGAAAAGTATCTGTATTTACAAGCCTTATAATGATCGTTTTTAGCTCCTTTGCAATCATAATCACCCAAAATTTGTTATATATTTCAATAATTAGTGCAAGCATCGGCCTTTTCATTGGACTAATCCAAGGTGCTTCTTTAAAAATTATGATTGATTACGGTGCTGAAAGAAATACTAAAAAATATTCTACAACAAATGAAGTCTTAAAAGGCATAGGGTTCGGCTTAACGCCCATTTTCGCGGGTTTTGTTGCGGAAATTAATATATATGCGATATTCATATTCCTTATAATTTTTATATTCTCGGTCTTTATACCTATAATCTACCTCTCACGAAATATAAAAAAGAAGCATATTGATTAATCGATAGTATATCCTTGTTTTTCCCACGCTTTTCGCATTACGGTATTGTGCCTTAAATAATCATCAACTACGTTTTTTGGAACGGCATTCAATGGGCAGCTAAAGTTAGGACATTTAGAACAACTGAGAAAATGCATTGAAACGATCCAAATTATTGAAAAAATTAGCGAGATTCCAAAATAAATGTACATTTTTGCTAAGAGTAAAAAAATTAAAGGATAACCAGCGAAAATTGTAATGCTAATTATGAATTGAATTTTTTCTGAGCGACTCATAGGAGCTGGATTATACTTCTAAGCTTTATAAATGCCATAATTTGCATAGCATTTGACGTTTTTCTCATCTTCAAATGCGTAATAAGGACAATGACTACAGAGAATTTTATTTTCCCAGACTTGGAAGAAAAACGCTAAATACCCAATATAACTCGAGAATAAGAAGATCAATTGAAGTGTATTTAACCCTCCAGAAATAAACCCATGTAAAACTCCTGCTATCCAAACAATCCATACGCTCAAAACAGGGATTATAAAATAGATTGTGTCTTTTATATCAAACTTACACATTAATTTTCCATTCACAGAGCATTTCTGGCAATTTGTAGCTCCAACATTGCAAATATTTTCCCTTCGATTTTCATTTTTCACGCATAGAACCTCCAAAAAAATATAAATAAAATATTTTAATTAATAAATATTAAGTTTTCCTATCCATCTCGGATTACTCATTTATAACCCTGCTATAAATATAAGCGTTCAAATACTTACTTTCTATAACTTTTACTTCAAATATTAAATCTTTTGTGTAAGCCCTTGGATCAACGGCATCTGGGTGACCTTTCCATCGCTTTCTCACTACTTCAACCCCTTCATCTGTCAATTCAGTAATTATCAATATACCTTTAGGCTTCATAACGCGCAGAAACTCGCTTAGTGCGAGCTTTTTATTACCTATATGATGGAATGTAGCATAGAGGAAAATAGCGTCAAAAGAAGCGTCTTCAAAAGGCATTTTTTCTGCGTTAAAATGTTTAAATGTAATCATATCCTCAACGTTTACTTTCTTAGCAGGTGTTTTCCAATCGCCCCAGTTAACTCCCTCAGGTTCGCCTGTAAGAACTTGATAACCGTGAAGGGCAAGTAATATTGCCATATGACCTCTACCCGTACCAACATCTAAGACTTTTGAGTTCTTTACTAATTTTAGTTTAGATACAACGGAACTCAAAAAATCCGCATCCCTACTAAATTCATCTCCTAAAACTCCTTTAGCTTTACTAAAACCCATCAATATTTTCACCTATATTCTTTCATTTATTATTGAATAAAATTGTTACAATGTAGTTAGATTTATATATAAAAATTAATCTATCTTATAATTAATACTACATTTTAGAGGGATGGAATTATAACGCAAAAAAAATTGATTTTGTATCTCTGCTTAATTAGTTTTATTCCAGTAATCATAAGCTTAATACTCACACCTATGTTCTCCTTTGAATTAAGCTTAATGATATTTGTGTTGACGCCTGTTTATTTTATAATAATGCTCATCACACTTAAATACATCAGAAAGGATATAATTGCCCACAGTCTCAGAATGGGAAGAAAGACTGCTCGAACAAGTTTAATTTTTCTAGCAATTATCCCTATTTCGGTACTTTTCTTACTTCCTACTGCAGGCCCTGGAATTGTATTTACTGGCTTGGATTATACAGTTTTCATTCTTTGGGGGGCAAGCAGCATTATAAATATCATAACAGCAATTTTATTCAAACGGCCCATAAAGAATCAATCAACTTCTTAATTTTTTTTTATACTTAATTAATAATTATTTGTTTTTGATAAGAAAAACTAGTAATCAAAAAAAAATAAAGCAAATAAGTTAATTTTAAGTTTTGTTTAATTTGTCGTCAATTCCTGCAATATTTTTTACCAGCTTTTTTTTAGATTCAATGTCATATTGGGTTGTGATTGCAATACTTTCCATTATGGGCGAACCACCACCATGGTAATTTCCAAAGAGAATGATTCCTCCCGTTGCCGAACAGTAGATATCACCAACATACCGCCAGAATTGCGCGGCATTTTCAGGCGAAATGTTAGGGTTTCTAGTAATGTATTTATAGAGATAATCCTTAAGCTCTGGATTAATAAAATCTTTTTCGTGAGGGAAAGTTGCTGGAATGCCACCAGAAATATCTGTTATTATCTCAGCTTCGCGAAAAACATTTTCTCCTGATATACATCTTCCAACATTACAATAAATAGAATTTGGAATAAAACTTCCAGGACCGTAAGGAACAAATCCTACGCCCGGCATATAAACTTCTGGCTTACCTAAATCAGAAGCTGTGTATCCTGCGGCATAACCGAGTTCTGATACCATAATTAATTCTGCCAATTTATTCCTTACGTGAGGCGTCCTATGAATATTATTATACTCTGCTGCTAAAGCGGCAGTACCGACTACTAAATCTCCGATAGCTGGCTTGCATCCTGAATAACTATGACGATGAAATAGCGCAAATAATAAGGCAAGAACGCCAGCATGTTGATATTCACCACATAGAAAAACCCTTTCCCATGGAACAAATACATTGTCAAAAATAATATACGAATCTGTAGCCCCAGGCATAAACCCGCGTTTAAAATAATCCCTTTTGCGAAAATTATGGATGGTTACTACTTGTTTAACGTCTTTATGATCCGCAGGTAACGCAAAAGCAACCGCATAATCTTTATCCACCGGTCTTAATGCTCTTGTTGGGACAACTAAAATTTCGTCAGATACAGAAGCTTCGGAAATATGGACCTTACAACCACTAACTATAATCCCATCCTTTTTTCTTTCTACAACACGAACATACATGTCTGGGTCTTCCTGATCCGCAGGACGCTTTATTCGATCGCCTTTTACATCCGTTTGAGCACAAGCAGCAATTAAATCTTCTTTCTGAAATCGCTCCAACCATTTTTTAAAGTTTTCGTGGTAATTTGTTTCTCCTTTATTTAATTTATCCGCTTCGTAGCTCACGTTATACACCGCGTTTGTTGCATCACATCCCATACAGCGCTGAATACATCCGCCAACTCTCTGACAGAGCTTTCGCGTCATATCTTGCTTCTTATGAAGATCGTCAGTATTTTGATGAATATGTGTAAAACGATTAATTATCTCACCTGTAAGATGGGATCTCACAAGCATTAAATCCGCATATTCTGGATCTTCAGCTAAATCAAAAGTCATTCCAATTGTATTAATACAAGGGATTTGCTGTTCGTTCAAACGATCAATCCTCTCACCGTCGTAAAAAATATTATTATACATTTTGCTTAGATCTTTCATATATTGTTCTTTTGTTCTCATATCTATCATCCATTTACATATTTGGTAGAAAAATCCCATTTTTTTTATGTTACTTCTTCAAAATTTACTAAAAGAAAGTAAAATCGATAAATGGTCAATATATCTTTGATTTTAAACTATTTAAATTTTTAATTTTGTTATTGAAAAAAGAAATTAGAATTAACAAATATTACGGTATGCCCATTTATTCTTTTAATCTATACTTTGGTACAATAATCCCACAACAGTATCAACTCAAACTATCAAGTTTCTCTTTAATTTTGTCAGCTAACCACTCCGGAAACTTTTTCAAGATCGAATTTGGCATATTTTTTAGGAATTTTGGACTTTCTAACACAGTATCTAATTCGTCCTCATCTAGATACTTCAAATAACCTTGACTCACTAAATATAAAACCACATTAGGATAACCACTTTCGAACCTAAGGGCTATTTCTTCCTTGAATACCTTCCTTGCCTGAGGATCTTCTACATCTACTAAGGCTTTTAACAACGGAAACGCAAGGTTTCGATGTAAAACGCGGGTATCGTACCCAAATTTATCCCACGCTTGAATATTGGAACAATGCCCCCAAAATTCTGTTTCAGGAGATATATGGTATTCATGTGTTCTTCTCATCACCCATGGAGTCTGTAGCTTTTCCTCAGCTTCGTCAATAGATTCAATATAACCATAGTCTTTAATATTATCAACAGGTATATCTAATAATAAGTATTTACATTGTCGAAATAACTTCCCTCCAACATATATAATAGATTTACCGTTCTCTAATCTAAGGGTGATGTATTTATTCACTTTAAATGTAGGAAAACTCCTATTAGGTATCATTACATCTGGATTCACTTTAGATTTGCGAAGTCTCCTATTATGTCTCATTACTTCTGGTGGATACCTATCAAAAAGAATTCCCGTCATTGTTTCATAAAGTAGTTCAACATTTTGCCCCGTTTTGGACGAAACTTCTATGAATCCAGATAGATTATGCATACGCACCGCTTGAATGCCTTGTTCTCTCGTGACTGCTCTTTGCTCTTCTAAATGAGCTTTTGTTCCTACCAACATTATAGGGATATCTCCCGCATGCTCTCGAATGATATGAGTCCACGCAGGTAAATGATCAAGTGAGCTTGGATTAGTAATATTATACAGAAAAAACGCAGCATTTGCTCCTTTACAATATTGCCCCAAGAGAAATCGGAAGCGCTCTTCGCCCCCCAAATCCCATATCTGTAATTTAACCCTCCGACCATTATAACTCGTCGTCTTAGAATAAAAATCCACCCAAATCGACAATCTAAGATCATCAAGGAAAAAGCCAGAGATATAACGAATTGTCAAAGATGTTTTTCCAGCTGTTTCATTACCTAGCATCATGATTTTCCAAGTATGATCATAACTCACTTTACTTCGCTCAAACTCTTGTTGAATAATTAACGATTCTTAATTTTTCGCTACATAAACGCGTTTGAAACCAATATTAAAATTGTTTTATCGAATTCGTTCTTTTCTAAATATTAAGTAATCAATTACGCATATAAATCTCATACTTCTGCCCTTTTTTCACATGAAATAAAAGATTAAATAGAATTACATTTTAGTAAAAAAAATATTTTATTTATTTTATCCCCTTCAGAAGTTTTTTTTATCATAATTTTCTCTTAGATATCATTATTAGAGAATCGTTTAACATTTCATTTAGTGAATTTGAATCCAAATAATTTTTACTAATCATTAATATCACGATTAGAAAAAATATAAATTGAATAAGCAGTAAACCCACCAAAAAAAGCATTAATAATCATCCATGGCAAACAGAAATATGCCACTCCTAGAAAGGAACCGGGGTCTGTAAAGGATCCTGCCCCCCATCCTGCTTTGTAAAAAACCCCAATAGCTATAATAATAGTAAAATAGTAAGTAAGACTCATGGTAACTCCTGTGAGCCCTGCGATTAATTTCCCATCTAAAGATGTCTTTTCTTTAAGGAATTTATAAGAAATATCGGCAGAAAGACCTGTTAATAACCCAAAAGCAGAATATCCAAATACCCCTCCAATATTAATTAAAACTTCTAATTCAAAATAAGCTTCCACAAAAAATCCAATAGTAGCATAGGGAAGCCATAACAAGAATCCAAAGCCAAAAACATTGCTTTTTAAAATTGCTAAAACCACAATTAAACTACTAAAGTAAGAGATCATATATACATAAAACATACCCATTCCTTTATACGGTTCCAGAACACCAAAACCTTGAGTATCTGTTCCAGAATAAAAATCCCAGAAAAAAACAGAAAAATTAAGTAATAACATTAACAACAGGCTATAAAAAACCCAAATTTTTAATTTTCTCTTTATAATTGCCAGCGAGAGCACCATTCCATATTTTAATTTAATCTGTCTCTTTCTTGGATATATTACTAAAACTTATTTCTTCTGAATTTCCTCCTTTACTCTCAATTATTTCTTTAACCAGATTTTCAGTGTCTCTATAATCCTGAGTATAAGTAAAATAACAACTAACGTTTTTCTCCTTTAATTCGAGGTTTTCCAGCAATTTAATAATCGCTGGAGCAGGCTTATTTGCCCAAATAGCCCCACAAATAATTAAATTATCATATTTTTGAATATCTAATGTTTTCGCTTTTTTTACTAACCGTTTCTTACGCATAAAAAGTTGAAATACTCGAAAGATGGTACCAGGAGCAAATTCGATTATATCATAATTATTTTTATTAGCAATTTCAGTAGCAATTCTTTTGTTATTCCCAAGTATAGAAAAATATATTATTATTGTACTCATAATTCATCAAATTCATTCATTGGTTATAAATAACAATTACTAAATACAGAATTTGAAATTTTTATTTATTATTTTAATATAGTCCAAAAATTGATTCTTTATCACTTTCGCAAAAAAACATATCCCTTTAGGGCTGGGATGAATTTTGCATTAATCAGTAATAACTTATTTATGAATTGTACAGAAAAATCGTGTAGTTCTTTAATCTCAGATTGCTTTCTTTCGCGTCTTATTAGGTCAAAAATGAAGGCATTAAGATTAAAATTAATAATACTTCAATATATAATATTTAATATAATCCCATCGTAATTATCAAAAGATGAAATAAAAATGGATTTTCCAGATAATTTTATAGAAAGATTAATACGGGTGTGTGAAAAAAAGGATGTTCTAAGCTTGGAAAAGTCAGCTACATCTACATTTCATGATTACACAGAAGAGAATGTCTGGGATGAGACGCGTATCTATTCTTGATTTACGCGATCGTGCTCCTGCCGATGCCGAGCTTCTTGTTTATCAGTCGTTTAACATGCTAAGAAGAAAAGAAACAGCTTTTCATCTAATAAGGTTAGCCCAAAAATATATTGATGATGCTGATATGATTATCGTCTTTAATAAAAATTTTGATATTAAGATTTTACAAACAATAATTAACAATTTCAAGCTGGATTACAAATTTCCGAACGAAATTGTTGACATGATGGACCCTTTTAGAAGCCTTGCAAAATTAGAGAGCTATTTAAACCGCAAAGTGAACTTTCAGCGAATTCATTCCGAAAAAGGAAAATATGAAGAGTATTACAAGTCTTTTAAAGGAAAGGGTAAGAATGGTATTGGGAAAAAAATTGACCCAATTGGTGTTTATAATTTAATGGATACTTTAACTCCTTTGTATGCGTACCTTCTCATGGATGATTTTTCTAAATAACAAAGATCATCAAGTAGTTTGATACACCCTCTTCCTGTATCGATTTTTTCAACACGATAAAATTTTACATTTTTATCAAATTTTAATCAACTCTTAGGTGCTGAAGGATTTAAAAAATGAAATATTTTATTCATTAAATAGAATTAAAAATACAGAGTGTTTTAGTTGAATTTAAATATAGGAATGATTGGAACTGGCTCTATTGGATTAGTGCATTTACTTTCCTTGAAAAAAATACAAGAAGATAATCTACTTTCTAAGCACGGAGTTAATATAAAAATACAAGGAGTAGCAGATATTGATGAAAATAAATTAAATAATTTGAAAAGAAATAACCCTTATAATGTAGAATATTTTACAACTAATCCAGACGAGATCATCAGAGATAAGAAAATTAATGTAATGTGTATAACAACACCCACGAAATTTCATAAAGATTATTATATACGAATTGCTGAAGAGGGCAAATATATTTTTTGCGAAAAACCCCTTGCATTTTCTTTAGAGGATATCAAAGAAATGATTTCAGTAGAAAAAAAGCAGGGCGTTCTAACTCAAGTGGGTCTAGTACTACGACACTGCCCCATTCTTTGGAAATTAAAACAAATTTTATTAGAAAATGACGAAGTTTTTGGTAAGAGATTATCATTTATATTTAGAGACGCCCAAGAATGGCCAATAAAATCCCGCATTCATCCGTCTGAATGGAGAAAAGATCCGTCCTTAGCTCATGCAGGGTGTTTATTTGAACATAGCATTCACGATGTCGACACGCTCGAATATCTCTTTGGCAACGATTCCAAACTGTCGAAAGTATTTGCTAAGATTCGATATATTTCTCCCTTAACCCAAAAAAGACTTGAAGATGTAGCTACAATAGAATTCGAATATGAAGACGGATTCGTAGGCAATTTGATAAGTATCTGGAATAAAGTAAGAATGGATGAGAGACGGATTGAAATTTTCTTCGAAAATGGATACGTTGTTTTAGATGGTTATACCGGATTATCCTTTAAAAAGTTCGAATATTTGATTGGAAGGCAGAAAACAAGGTTAAAATATAATGAGATTATTAACGAGTACCTAAAAGAAAAAGATTTACCCCAAATTACTCCAAGTACAGGACATTATTTTTTCGAAAATCTACACTTCTTGGAATCGATAATTAAAGAAGAAAAACCATACCCCGGCTTAGAAATTGGCTATAAAGCGCATGAGATTATAGAACTTGCTTATCAATCTTCAAGAGAAAATAAAATACTACCTTTAAATTGATCAAATATATCTTTAATAGCTATAATTTTCTTTTTTCTTATTTCGATTTCATCCAAAATAGTAGCGAACTCTATCAATCATGTGAGCTCAATGAAAAGATGGAGTTTTTTCATGTTGGAAGGAACAATCCCTACGTTCAAAGGTACGATACATTATGTAATGAGCGACTAGATGCTGAAGGATTTAAAAAATAATAAAATTCCAATATATATTATTTAATATAATCTTCTCTTAAATATTAATAGATGACAGAATTAACTGACAAGGAGCAGAAATGGTTAGAAATATTTGCTAAAAAGCATGAATTTTTCAAACCCTTTCTAGAACAATACAAAATAGAAGCTCATCTAACTAAAACTCAATATTATTGGTTAAATCTTTTCGTTAAACTAAGCGAAGCTGATAATTCCAAAACTCGTAAAAAATATTTTAAACAATCAATTATTAGAATACCGTGCCCTCACTGTACTTTTCTGTGTGCACCTCAAATTAAATACTGTCCAAAATGTGGTGATCCCTTACCCATAATAGAAGTGCTTTTTAAAATGATAGGTGATTCTGAAATATCTAGTATTGATTATGTCGAAAAAAACATTATCCATTCGTTAGAAAAGCAAACAAATAAACCAATACCTCTAAAAGAAAAATTCGATATAAATTCAACGTGCTATGTCAAGGAAGATGAAGAAATCACAGGATTAAGTCTTTACAAATGCGAATTAAATTGCTTTCCAAGCGAAATTCTTAGGTTTAAATCTCTGAAACATCTCGCTCTTAGGAGAAACAACATTACGACATTAATGAAAGAAATCGGGCTTTTATCTAACTTAGAATACTTGAATTTGCGTATAAATAAACTTAAACAATTACCCGCTTCAATCGGGCTGCTTTCAAATTTACAGTATCTTAATTTAAGCTCTAATGCCTTGATGGAGCTTCCTAAGTCAATTGGAAAATTGATAATGTTAAAAGAATTAAATCTTAGCAACAATAAATTAACTAAAGTTCCGGAATCCATAGGAGATTTGAACTCTCTCGAAATTTTAAACCTAAAAGCTAATTACTGGATGAAATTACCAGAAAGTATTATAAAATTAAAAGAGCAAGGGCTTCAAGTTTATAAGTAGATTCAATCATTTCTATTTCATCAATAATCTTATCTTTATGGTTCGTTCCCTCATTTATTATTTGTATTATATTGAATATAGAAAAAAAAAAGAAAGTTAAAGAACACCAGATTTCAAAAGTATTAAACTCGGTCCATTGCTGTTAACCCGCCATCTTGAACCAAAGTACAATTAAAATTGGTGAACTAAACTCTAATTAAGACAAATTCTTTTTATTTACAAAGTTTTGATAAACTGAATCAATTCTAAACCAAATAGTATGAATTACACATCAGTATTTAGCAGATTCAATCGCTTATTAACATCATAATAATATCTAATTAATAAAAAAATGATTTATAAAAATTATGATTAAAAATGCAAGAAGAACAAATCAAATAGTAGAATTCATCGATAAAGACCATAAAGTAGCGAATGAATACTATGAGTTTATAGATAATGATTTATCCCCCCAACAGCTTAAAAGAAACCTGAAAAGACTCATCGATGAGGATCCCTTATTTTTTGATTCATATCTTATTCTCGCGGATATTTTTTACGACGAAGGGAAGTATAATCAAGCGAAAGATCTTTTACAGAGAGCTTTTCAAAAAGCAATGATGAAAATTGTTAACAAAGAGGGTAAGTGGCCAAAAATTATGGAATGGGGTTGGGTTGAAAATCGTCACATCATCAGAACACTCGATAGGTGGGCAACAGAACTTTGGGACGATGGTAAAACGGAAGATGCCCTTACGATTTTAAGGAATTTACTAAAAAGCAACCCAGCAGATAATATAGGAGCGAGATACGGCATTTTAGCAATTAGGATGAATTTAGATTCGAGTTATGAATTGCAATTTTCAGCGATAATACCGGGTTATATCAATGCTTATGAGATATCCAAATGGTTTGAAAAAAACTCGAAAAAATTTCCAGAAGAGTTTGATTGGTGGTGGAAAGAAATAGAATAAGATACCGTTGGTCCTTAAAAATTTAACTACTAACTATTAAGAAAAGTCCTTAGTTATAATAATGCAATTGCCTTTATCTCTATGAATTCGTTCTTCTTTTGCTCTTATTTAAGCTTATTATTCTCATTTTAACAATTATTCAACATTTTAGCTGGAATTTAGTTAGTGATAACTTACTAACTATCTTAAGATGTTAAAACTAATAATAAACAAATTTTATTTGTATAATAATATAATATTAATTTATATATTAGTTAAAATATATAAGCTATAATAGAATCTTGGATCTAGTGATATGATATGGGATATAAAACAATTTCACTCTCAGATGAGGCATATAATGTATTAAAAACCAAAAAACTTAATGGCGAGTCGTTTAATGACTTAATATTAAGATTATTGTCCGAACCTGAACAAAAAGATATCTTGAAGTTAAAAGGAAATTGGAAGGGCTCAACCGAAGAAGTAGAAAATATTTTAGACTTGATTTATAGAAATAGAGGGAAAGCAAGAATACCAAGGTAATACGAAATATGGTGTTGTTAGATACGGATATTTTAATTGGTTTCTTAAGAAATAATAAAGAAGCAGTTAGTAAGATATCAAAGCTTCTATCTAAACATGTTATTCTTTTTACGACTTCAATAAATACCGCTGAATTATATTTTGGTGCACATTTATCTGAAAAATCTCAAGAAAATCTAGAAGCAGTAGAAAAATTAGCCAAAATAATAAATATAATTCCATTTGAATTGATTCATAGTAAAATTTACGGAGAAGTAAGATCAGATTTACAGAAAAAAGGAGAGATAATAAATGAATTGGACATCTTTATTGCGACTATAGCAATAGAAAAAGATCTCCCGATTATTACCAGAAATACGAAACATTTTGATAGAATTATGAAATTAAAAGTCAATACTTGGTAATCTAACGATTTTCAGCTTAGGTGTTCTTGGACAAATTTCCAGATTATTCTATTGGTTTCTTCAGGGGACTCAATGTTAAATGCGTGCCCTGCTCCGGGAATAATCTCCAATTTAGAATTCGGAATCTCTTCATGCATAGATTGTATCATTCCCGGCATTGACATTTTATCTTTTGATCCAGTAAGGATTAGCGTAGGTTGAATGATATCTTTTATCGAATCTCTCATATCAAAATTTTTTAAAGCTTTATTTTGGTTGATATAATCCTTATAGAGAGGAGGATCCACTAACTGAGAACAGAAGTTCATGTCTTTGCTAATTTCATCGAAAAATTCTCTATCGTTCTCTAATCTTTTTTTAAACCCTCTGGAATAAATAAGGGGAAACCAATACTTTACCCTTTGCTCTAAATCTAAGTCCTTTAATATATTATACGTGAGAAGATTTTGATCGCTCGTTTTTGGGGGTAATAACTAGTTGGAGCACACAAAATCAGAGTTTTGGCCATCTTAGGATATTTTAAGGCAAATTTCTGAGAAATCATTGCACCCATACTTGATCCACATAAGTGGATACCTTCCGTTATACCAAGATAATCAAATAGATGTTTAAGATCCTCACAC
>JABUBN010000152.1_pt1 | contig 18556 bp, 15 predicted proteins | sample 7240341 | NCBI WGS metagenome assembly JABUBN01 (sample SAMN07256345, study PRJNA390944) | subsurface metagenome | isolation source: Methane hydrate marine sediment | place: Pacific Ocean: Eastern North Pacific, ODP site | reverse complement strand
AGGGGTAAATATTCCCCAAAATTTTGCTATCTTAAATAATGTGGCCTTTTTACTTTTTTCAATTCTGAAAAACCGGGAGAATAACCAGGTGCGCTTATTACCACAGCACAACAAATTCTTTTATCAAGAGCAGCTGCTCGAAATGAAAAATATCCCCCAAGACTTACGCCATAAGTTGCTATTTTTTTAAAATCAATATTATCTTTATTATTTTCTTCAAACCAGTTAATAATAGTGCTAATGGTTTTTTCGTAGTCAGGGATCAATTTCATATTTTTCCACATTTCTCCTTGGCCCGGACCATCAAAAGCAAAAACATTAAAACCAGCCTCTAACAATAGATTTCCTAAATAGTGATTTTCAATTTCTTTTATGCTATCAATTGAATTAATAAGGATTATAAGTGGCCTATTTGGTTGGCTGCAAAGCTTGAGGTAACCGGGAATAAAAGTCTCTCGAAAAGGTATTTCTATTCTTACCGGCTTTTTTTCTTCATGGTATAATTCAATAGCTCTTTTATAATTTTCCCTTGCTCTTTCTTGTGCTTCGTTCTTCTTTCTAATATCTATATAATAAGGAAGCTGGCCAACAAAAAAACACCCGGCTGCTTCATGAAATAAATATTTTGCAGAATAAATATTTTTTTTGGAAAGAGCCTCTTGAGCAAGATTTTCCAGATTTTCTCCTTCTTTTGACCACTCGTCACACCAATGGTAAAAATTCTTTATTCGAGATATGACTCTTCGAGAGCGTTCCAAATCCACACCACAAAATAAAAATCTATTATACCAGTATTTATAAGTATTTTTTTCATTTAAAATAAAGCGATAAGCTATTTTTTCTTTAAGGGATAATTTTTCTATTCTAATAGGTAATTGTTCAATTTCTTTATTAACTGTGGGCAATTTTTCACTTATCTTTTCTTCAACTTTAGTTAAAGATTCTTCTATTATTAGTTCCTCTCTTACTTTTTCGAGAAGTTCTTGAGTAAAACCATTATTATAGACTTCTTTAGCATAATATCTTTGGGTATCTTCTAACAGATTTTGCAAAATGTCAATAAATTCTTTTTCATATGGGTCAAGTTCATCTAAAGAGGCGAGGTAAATATTATATATTACCGAAGGGAATTTATCTTTAATATAATCTTTTACATTGATAGTCTCTGAGGCGAGAATAGTAGAATTGAGGGAAGAAATTAAACCAAGGGAGAAAATTAAGGCAATTGACAATCTTAAAAATAATTTAATTAGAGATAACCTTTTTTCTTTTTTAAACATTTCGAAACCTCTTATTTTATGTGTGGCAGAGAACCATCCTCTGTCACATTTTTATCAATCTCCATACTCGATTTGTTCATAAAGTCATTTTCCTTATATCTTCGCCCTTTCCTCTCAAGAGCGTGGGGTAAAGATGGAAAAAAGAGTTTTGAGCAAAAAGAGTTTTGAGCTATTGACAAATCATTCCTTTAAGTTATAGTACAATCATAAGATAAGCTTGTTAATTTAGATCGGGATGCCGGTCGGTAAAAAGTCTCCTCTGAAAGGAGACTTTTTATTTTGAAGAGATAGACCATGGAATAAACTAGCAGGAATAATCGATAATACAAAAGCAATGGTTTTGAGATTTTTTTTAAAGTAAGGTATTTTAGGGAAGTCGACCATGAGATTTAAAGTTTATGATGAAGTGTTTGAAAAATTACCCAATTTATATTTTGGTGTGGTAGTAGGTTATCATATTAATGAAACTCCCCCAGCAGGAGCTGGGGGCTTCTTTTAGCTACAAGCGAAAAACGAGCTTGAGCCCTCCTTCGGGCTGCCGCTACATCTCCAGACAGGAGTCTGGAGTTTTATGCGGCTCAATAACCATCCCGTATCACATTTTATTTCTTATCCCAAGAAATCAAATTTTGCACCTTTGTACTTAAATAATGTTTTACAAGCATCTACAACCATTGAATCATAAAGAGTTCCCTTATTCTGAGTTAGCTCCTTTAAGGCTTCCTTTATACTATGACTAGGCCTATAAGCCCGATAAGAACTCATTGCCTCAATAACATCGGCTACACATAATATTTTTGCTTCAATTAAAATTTCATCGTCTTTTAGTCCATTTGGATATCCAGAACCATTTACCTTCTCATGATGTTGTAGTACAATTTCAGCAACTGGCCAAGGAAAATCAATCTCTTTTAAAATATTATATCCAGTCATAGGATGTTCTGTCATTAATTGGTGACCTAATTCAGATAAACCACTTGGTTGGCTTAAAATCTCTATCGGCATTCCTATTTTCCCGATATCATGAACCAATGATGCAACCTTTAACCCTTCAATTTTATCTTTAGGTAATTTCATCTCTTTTGCTATAGCTGTAGCAAGCTGAGAGACTTTTTTTTGATGACCCGCGCAATATGGATCTTTCCTTTCAACAACTTTGGCCATAGTATAAACAGTATCCTCCATAATTTGCTGCAATTTCTGGTAATTCTCCTGGAGTTCTCGTTCAACTTTACTTTTCGTAGTAACATCCTCTCCAGAGCTTAATATTCCCTGAAATTGACCCCTTCCATCTTTTAATGCAGTGTTATACCAACTAATAATTTTTTCTTCTCCATTTATAGTTAAAATTGGACTTTCGAAATATTCATAAGAAACAGTTTGCTTAGATCGCAGTTTCGCTAAAATATCATTCATTTTGTTTTGTAGTCTTTCCGGAACGAAATTATCAATCCAATTTTTCCCCAAAATATCCTCTTTTGCATATCCTAAAACCTCACAACCTCTGTTATTGATTAGACTTACTTTACCATCTCTATCGATAATCTTTAATATAATACCTGCTACATCAATATATTTCTGTAATTTGTTTTTTTCTTTCTCTATCATTTCTTCTTCTAACTTGCGCACAGTTACATCTCTTAAATGTATTTGAATTCCAACTATCTTTTTATCCTTAATTATGGCAGAACCGTTAACTTCGACTATCGCTTTCCCCTTATCTTTTCTAGTTATTTCAAGATTTACCCCCTCAATTTCCTTACCCTGAATTAAAGTATTACAAATTCCTTCTACTTTTTTATTCATATTATCCGGGAAAAGGATTTGAAAGTGCTTGCTAACTATTTCATCAGGCTTATATCCCAGCACTCTCTCTATCGAAGGAGAAACATAGTTGCATACTCCTTTTTCATCAGCAGCAATTATTATGTCAAAACTTCTTTCGGCAATAATTCTGAATTTTTCCTCTGATTCTTTTATATCTTTATCTCTTTCTTTTTGATCTGTAATATCGAATAAAACACCAATAACGCCTATAACCTTACCATTTGCATCTTTATAAGGCATTTTATCACTTCTAACCCATATCATACCATTTGGGATTTCCAAAGATTCTTCAATCCCATATTTTGCTGTTTCGGATTCAATTATTTTTACATTATCAGCATAAATTTTATCAGAAATCTTTTCAGAGTATAAATCGTATAGATATTTCTCTTTTATATCATCGGGAGATTTATTAAATAAATCAGCAAAACATTTATTAACTATAATAAATTTTCCTTCAGCATCTAACCAATATATCATAGTTGGAGCATTATTTAATAATATATCTTTTTCATAACCCTCCCTCTGTAATTTCGCCTCTGCCCATTTATGCATATCTTCACTTACTTCTAATTTTGCAATTTTTTTCTTCATTTCATCCAATTCTTTTACAAGTTGTTCTTTGGCAATACTCTCATCTTCCATTCTATTACCTCCTATAAAAAATATTTAATCTTAAAAACAAATAAAGGGTTCAAGTCTCAACATAGTCCTGGGAGATATCCTTAGATACGGGTGGTACAATGTCAGGTTGTATAGGGCTAAAGATACAACCTGTTTCTTCCTCTGATTTCTTCATCTGCGGTTCGGTGGTTACCCGAATAGTATTCCCTTCTGTATCTATTATTCTATAAATTGTTGCCCAGACTGAAAATTTTCCGTTTAAAAAAACTAAACTTAAAATAATAATTGCCAGTACTAAGAGTGAAGTTTTTCTCATAATATTATCCTCCCTAACAAATACAGGTTTAAGAACATGCCTACTTAATGAATTACCTTTACCAGGCTTCGTCTTTTTCTGATTTTTGATAGGTAAAATTGACTGAATAGGATTGAACAAACTGCTGTCCCATATAATATACTCTTAACTTATACTAATTAATTTTTGTTAAACGTGAAATTCTTTTATTAGATCTAAGACTCTTGGGATTCTTTTTGTAGATTTATTTCAAGATTTGTGGTGGGGATGTGGGAATGTGTCTAACCGCTTTACTGTTGGTCTATAATTATTAAAATAATAATTATCGCATATATACCTTAAAATTAGAATTTATAAGCTTTTTTTAAAACTATAAAATATTTTAAAAGAAAAAGGCAACAGATAGTCTTTAATAATTAAAAAGATTTTTTACATGTAATACTCCTCCTCATTACTTTTAAATTTAATTTTTACTCTTAGTAATTACATACGACAAAACTTTAAAAAATCCTTCTTTTTTAGGAAAATAATTTGATAAAAAATTATTGAGAATGAATATTATGGTATTGCAGGATCTACAACTAAGGGTATCATTTGTTGAAAGTTTTCTGCATCATTTACAAAATAATAAAAGGTAAGGCACTCACCTTACCTATCAGATGACTAATTATTTTTTTACTGTAAGTATATTGGGAAGTAAACCATCGGCTCCATATCCTTGAATATAAAAAGTTTCTGCAATTAAGGTAAAGCCTTTTTTAGTTTTCATTAGCTATTCCTCTTCGATTCTTTTTTTTATTAGTTTTTTGCTTTTCCTCTTCCGGTTACTTTTTGGCTTAAATCATCCAAAAAGGTATAAAAAATGGGAACAATAATCAAAGATAAAAAGGTGGATGAACTCAAACCTCCGATGATGGTAATCGCCATCGGCGCCCGAAGCTCCGCGCCTTCACCGATACCTATTGCCATCGGAACCAGAGCAAGAACCGTAGTAAACATGGTCATTAAAATAGGTCTTAAACGTGTTTTCCCTCCTAAAATGATGGCTTCTTTCCTTTCCATTCCCTTTTGCCGCAGCTGATTAATATAATCAATCAAAACGATACTGTTATTGACCACAATTCCTACCAGCATGATAATGCCGATGTAGGAAAGCACATTCAAACTTTTATCTGTCAGTAATAATGCCAAAATAACTCCTATTAAAGAAAAGGGAACGGAAAACATGACAGCAAGGGGCATTAAAAGGGATTCAAACTGAGCAGCAATAATCATATAAACCAGGATAATGGATAAAACCAATGCCAGGGCAAGCTGCATAAATGACTCTTGCATTTCTTTATTTTCTCCGACAAATTCATAGCGATAATCCTCGGGCAATACTAATTTTTCCAATTTCTGCTGAGCGTCCTGAATCACTTTTCCCAAAACGCGGCCACTGATATTTCCGGAAACATTCACTATCCGCTGCTGATTTTCACGGTCAATCCCTTTGGGTCCGGAACCCACTGTTACTTCTGCGATTTCCTTTAAGGGAATCTGTAATCCAACGTTGGAGCTAACCAGAAGATTTTCTACTTCCTCTATACTGTTTCTATCTTCCTCCTCCAATCTAACCCGGATATTAATTTGTTCTCCTTTTTCCTGATAGATACTGGCAACTCTACCTAAAAGAGCATCATGGACGGTAGAGGCAATCTGAGCAGTATTTAAACCATAGAGATTTGCTTTTTCGCGGTCAATATTCACATGTAATTCCGGACGCACATCTTCTACACTGCTCTCCAGGTCATACACCCCTTCCACTTCGGTTATCGTTACCAAAATACGATTGGCAATATTTTCCAATTCATCCAGCGAATCACCGAATATCTTTACCTCTAAATCCGACCCGGAGGAAAATGTAAAACCTTGTTCCGAAAATTTTATTTGGGTATCCGGGTAATTACCAATTTTTTGTCTTAATTCATTAATAATCTGTGCCATATTTCTTTCTCTCTTATTCTGTTCCACCAGATTGACCATAATAGTGCCGCTGTTGCCCCCTTCGGTACTAAATCCCATTCCACCGGAACCCTCTCCCGCGGTAGTCAAGATACTTTTTATTTCCGGTATTCCCAGGACAATTTTTTCCACCTCACTCACAATTTCACTGGTAGTTTCCAGATTCGTCCCGGTAGGCAAAGTAATATTAATGTTGAATTGTCCCTGGTCGCTCGACGGAATGAACTCTGTCCCTACAAAGGGTACCAGCATGATTGACCCGACAAAAATAATCACAGCCAGAATAAATACAATTCCCCGATGTCTTAAAGACCAGCCAAGTAATCTACTGTATTCTTCTCTCGCAAAATTAAAAATTTTTCCGCCCTGATTCATAGAATTTTGAATCAAACTTTCTTTGGAAGCAGACGGGCTATTATCTTTAACTTTAAAACGTAAAAGTTTTGAAGAAAGCATGGGAACAAGGGTTAAAGCCACCAGTAAAGAGGTTAAAAGAGAAAAAGTAATGGTATACCCCATGGGCCTAAATAATTCACTGGCAATTCCTTGAACATACACAATGGGTAAAAATACAGCAATAGTAGTAAAAGTAGAAGCAGAAATTGCTGTACCTACTTCGCTTGCACCCAGACACGCAGATTCTTTAATATCGGTTCCCGATTCTCTATACCTGAATATATTTTCCAAAACGACGATGGAATTGTCCACCATCATACCGATCCCCAGGGCTAAACCTCCCAGAGTCATCATATTCAAGGTTAAATTGGAAAAATAAAGCAGGGTAAAAGTAAAAATCAAAGAAATGGGTATGGCAAAACCAATAATTAATGTACTGCTTAAATTACCCAGGAAAAAGAATAGAACAAATATGGCTATAATCGCCCCGTACACAGCTACCCATCCTACTTGCGATATGGTCTTTTTGATGAAATCGGAAGAATCAAAAACCGAGGTGATAGATATATCAGCAGGAAGCAATTTTTGAATAATCTCCAGTTCCTTAAATACCCTTTTGGCTACAGTAACCGTATTTTTGCCCGATTCTTTCTGTAAGCTCACCATAATACCGGGTTTTCCGTTTACATAGGTAATTGAATTTCTTTCCTTAAAGGTATCTTCAACCCTGGCAATATCACCCAAATATATTTTTTTTCCCCGAATATTAGAGATTAATATTTCTTCGATATCTTGAGTACTTTCAAATCTCCCCAAAGTCCTGATAAGAAAATTAATAGTACCTTCCTTTAATGTTCCTGCCGGTAAATTAACATTTTCTCCGGCCAAGGCAGCAGTCACCTGACTAAAGCTTAACTGATAGGAACGGAGTTTATCACTATCAATCGAAACCAGTATTTCTCTATCCAAACCACCATTAATCGTAACGCTGGCAACCTCTTCCATTCTTTCCAGGCGGGGCTTGATTATATCTTCCGCATATTCCTGTAATTTTTGTAAATCTTTCTCCTCCGAATCTATTCCCAAAACCAGAATCGGCATCAGTGAGGGGTCAAATTTAATGACCATCGGATCACCGGCATCATCAGGAAGAAAGCCTTTGACCTGGTCAATCTTTTCCCGAATATTCAAAGCACTAACATCCATATCTGTGCCCCAGTTAAATTCCATCAAAACAAGAGAGCTTCCCTCCCGGGAGTAAGAGGAAATTTTTTTCACCCCCTGAATAGTGCCTACCGCTTCTTCCAGAGGAATCGTGACCATATTTTCTATTTCCTGAGGAGCTACTCCCGAATAGGAAACGATAATGGCTGACATGGGGAAGGATAAGTCAGGCAATAAATCCAATCCTAAATTCTGATATGAAATAAGGCCTATCAGAATTAATCCGATAAAAAGCATTAAAATAGTAACCGGTCGGTTAACCGAAAAATTAGGTAAATTCAATTCTATTCCTCCTTACCCAGCACATCTACTTTTAATCCATCTTCCAACTCTTGATTACCGAGTACGACAATTTCTTCTTTTTCTGACAGTCCATCCAATATCTCTACCCGTTCATCCTGAATAATGCCTAAAACAACTTCTTTTTGTCTGGCTACTCCCTCTTCAATCACGTAAACATATATCCCGCCCTTTTTTCTGGTCAAGGCACTCGTAGGAATGAGTAATGCATCCTGATTGGTTTTTACAAGAATGTCTCCTCGGGCAAAAACGCCAATAGGAATATCCGTTTCCGGTTGAAGTATCTCAATTTTTACCTCCAGTGCCTTACTAATTTGATCGACCGCCACACCTTTGGAAACAACTTCTCCCCGGAATTTTTCTTCCGGAAAGGCATCAATTTCAAGACTCACTTTTTGACCTTCTTTTATTTTAGAAATATCTTTCTCCGAAATTCCTACTTTAACAAATATTCTGCTTACATCTATGATGGACAATAAAGGTATGGAAGGAGAAATCATCTCACCGGAACTTACGGAAATGGAAGTCACTTTACCGCTAATAGGAGCTGTAATCTGTGTATTTTTCAATTGATATTTAGCCATATCCAAAGCAGCTTTGGCCTGTCTAACCTGAGCTTCAACTGATTTTATATCTTCTTCCGCTGCGCCTTCTATGACTAATTCATAGCTTTCCTGGGCTGACTGATACTGCACATCGGCAATCTCATATTGATTTTTCGCCTGTTCATATTGTTGTTCGGATATTGCCTTTTCGGTAAAAAGTTTTTTCATTCTCAGATAATTTTCCTCTACGCTATCCCGATTCATTTTGGCTTGAAGCAGGGCTGATTCTGCCTGCTTAATCACCTGAGGACGTGCCCCGGATTTGATTTTATCAGAAGAAGCCTGGACAGAATCCAACGTTGCCTGAGCTTGTGCCACCTGAATTTTTATTTGCTCATCACCAAGGGTAATGAGTATATCTCCCCTTTTAACCTCTTCACCATTTTTTACTTTGACCTCTTTAGCCTGTCCCATTATTTCAGAAGTCACTCTTACCGTTTCATTCGCTTCCACCACACCGGTAACCTTTAAAAAAGAATTAACTTCCCCTTTTTCCACCAGGGCAGTTCTTACCGGAACAATGATTTCTTCTTCTATTTGTGATTTCTGAACTTCTTCCTGCTGTTTTACATTCAATCTATCGACAATTCGAAATGCCAATAAACCGATAATAATAATAAACAAAAAGATGAAAAAGAATGTTCTTTTCTTAATTTTCATAAAATATTTCCTCTCTCCTATAACCAATATTCTTTTATATATTAAAATACTATCATCTAAAAATCATATTACTTAAATATACAAAATAAGCAAGTACTAAAATAAGATTTTTATATATTTATCAATTTTTTTTTAATTACATACTCCTATTGCCTTTACCAATGCAGCACGGGCAGTATTATAATCATAAAGAGCATTTAAATGATTTGTTTCAGCTTCAATAAGGGTACTTTGCGCATCAATCACCTCAGTATTTGTAGCAATACCTTCATTATATTTTACCTGAGCAATGCGAAAACTTTCCTGAGAATTTTTTATACCTTCTTCGGCTACTTTGATTAATTTTTCCGCTTCTCTCATATTCAAATAGATAGAACGCACTTCAAATTCAATTAATCGCTGCACTTGCTTTTCACTTTGGTCAACTTGGGCAAGGTTTATCTCCGCCTGTTCGATCTTGGCTTTGTTTACTCCCCCATCCATAAGAGAATATTCTGCTACGATCATAGCCTGCCAGCCGGTAATTCCCGATTCAGCATTTAATATTACCTGCGGCTTTCTATTACTTTTAGCTACATCAACCATTTCTTCCATAATTCTTCTTTGCTGGGCAATATTCATGATTTCGGACCGATTCTCTCCAGCCTGCACTAAAGCATCTTCCAGATTAACTTCGCAAGGTTCATAGGATAAATTATTTTCCAATACCAATTCGATATTTAAATCAATCCCCATAATAGAATTGAGATTATACATCGCCAGTTCATAACCATTTTCTGCCTTGATTAGATTATGTTCGAGATTGGACAACTGTGATTTAATACGATTCAAGTCAATAGGAGCAATCATTCCCTCTTTTAATAGTGCTTCCGATGATGCTAGGTGAGATTGCATCTGCTTGACTGCCTGAGTACTTACTTTTTTTATACCTTCCGCTTGCAGGATCTGGTAATACGCCTGGGTAACCTTATAAATAATTTCCTGTTTCTCTTTATCCAGGTCATTCAAAGAAATTTGCTTATTGGCTTCTGCCTGGTCAATTAGTGATTCTATTTTTCCTCCACTATAAAGAATTTTTGTTGCACTCATGGAAAAAATAGGAACCCCCTGACCGGGAGCAAAAAGACCGCTGAAATCACCTGCCCCTATAGCTTCTTCATCAATAGTCTCGCTCATCTGAAGGTAACCGCCTTGCACTTTCATATTTATTTTTTTTGCTCCCTTGACTTCTTCAATCTGAGCCTGGCTTACATCTACCGCCGATTCGGATATTTTATAACCTATATTACTTTCCAAAGCAATTTGAATACTCTTTTCCAGGTTTAAATTCATGGGAGAGGTAGCTGTAAAGATGACCAGATGACTTGCCGATAAAAATATTAATATAAAGAAAAGGGTAAAAGCAACTTTCCCTAAAAAATAATTTTTTTTCAACCTCATTTTTATCACTCCTTATTTTCTTTATTTTTTACCTGTTTTTACACTATCCATACTTCTTCCAAATATTTGCTCAGTCAATTCCTTAAACTTCTCCTGTTTTTCAATAAATGACTTAGTTTTTAACACCGTAAAACCTTCATGATGAGGACCGGAAAGGATAACCAATTGTTCGTCAGAGGCAATTGACAGTTCTTTCCGTAATTTTGCCGGAATAATGATTTGCCCCTTTTTCCCTACAGTAACCGTAGTAAAATATAAATCAGAATGATTAAACATTTTTCATCTCCTTTTTTTCGGAATTGTTTTACTTGTTGGACATTTAGCATTTTTCGTACTTTTGGTATTTATATCACACTTCATACATGTTGTCAATGATATTAACTCTGGAATTTTGCTTGACTTTGAGGTTAGTCCTAAAAACAAAGTGATTGGTACTCATTTCTAAGTTATCAGTAAGTATTTCACCGGAAAGAATACCCCGGTTCACCCGGTCATTTAGCAGAAGATGATGAATATTTTTTGGGAAAAGAGCATTCTCTGGTTATTTTTGATATAATAAATTATTATAGTTGATAAGGAAGGTGCCGGAATGGATGTCATTTTTCAGTGGGGATTAAATTTCATTATTATGGTTCAACAGATTGACACACCATTGCTGGATTCTTTTTTTCGAGCTATTACCTCTCTTGGAGATGAATTATTTTACTTGCTTTTATTTCCCTTCCTTCTCTGGTGTGTTGACTTTTATTTGGGGATACGAGTGGGAATTATCTTTTTATTATCCGTTTATTTTAATAACGGAATAAAAGAGATATTTCAGCAGCCCCGCCCTTTTGATATTTTACCGGAAATTCAAAAGGTTTATGCCTCCGGATATGGTTTTCCCAGCGGTCATGCCCAGTCTTCCCTGGTAGTCTGGGGAAGTATAGCTTATTGGAAAAAGCAAACCTGGATTCGTTACCTTTCTGTTTTACTGATTCTTTTAATTGGATTTTCCCGCATCTATCTGGGCGTTCATTTTCCCACCGATATCCTGGGAGGATGGTTATTTGGCGGACTCATTCTCGGTTTAAGTTATTTCATTTTTTTAAAGATCAATCTCGATTTTATTCAAGGTAACATGGTATTTAAAATAATTGGCATTACGCTATTTCCGCTGATCTTATTACAAATTCAATCATCACCGGACACTATCAGTTCGGTGGCTGCTTTGACCGGTATTGGCTATGGTCTGCTATTATTTCATTCTTTTATTGGAGGGATTCGGCCGGGGCACTGGCGGAAGCGTTTAATCAGTTTTTTGGTTGGGGTTATCGGAATAGGGATATTCTATCTTGGATTAAAATTAATACTGCCTTCAGAGGGCCAATCTTTCTATCAATTGTGCCGCTTTTTCCGTTATCTGTTATTGGGTATATGGATCAGTTTTGGGGCACCCTGGTTATTTATCCGGATGGGATTAGCCCGTCAAGTGGAGAAAAAATCATTTTAAATAGCACATCCTATAGAACTCCTCAAACCCCATAGGTTGTCCGCTAAAAGCTGCCGAATCATTAACCTGTTATATCTGCCCTATTTATCTAATTTAAAAGTAAAATATTAATTATTTAAGGAAGTAGGTGTCTGTCCCTATTACTTCGTATAGAAGCCCTCGCTTCCCAAATAGAATTTGTTCCTTTGAGTTTTTTTGTTTCAAGAGAAGGATGTTCTAAATCTCTTTCCATTTGTAAGAGGGCTTGATTAATTCTTTTTTAGATTGAGGGGTTAATTTTTTATAATCCGGCTTAAACCTCGGTAGCCAGACAAATTTATATATTAAGTTCATCTATTAATTCCTTAACACTTTTAACTTCTCTGCCTTTCCCCTGTCGAAATTCTAACTCTGCTTCTTCTTCGACTTTTTGATGTTCCTTGGTCCAAAACCACATCTGGCTTTTATCGATTAGTTCTTTGGGAATTACTTTCAGTATGTTTCCTTCCATTTTAACTTCCACATAATCTCCAGGTTTACAGTGCAAGGCACTTCTAAACTTTGTTGGTATGGTAATTTGTCCTCTGGGATTTATTTTAGTTAAACTCATAATTATTACCTCCTTTCACATCGTCATAATATCATACTTTCACATTATAATCAGAAGGCAGGATTATGGGGTCAGGTCTTGAAATGACATATTTTTTTTAAGAACGAGCGGGCATTAATGAAAAATATGTCATTTCAAGACCTGACCCTCTTCTCCTCTAATTGTGACACAGCCTCTTCCGCGGGAATGACATAAGTAGAGTATGAGTTACATAAGTTATATAAGTAGAGCGGGGATAACACTGGTTTTGTCATTCCGCACTTGATGCGGAATCCATAAGTAGGGGCGTATTGCAATACGCCCCTACAAGAGAATTAGAAATCAATCAATATTTTAGAAAACTATTTTGATAAAAGTTCTTTGATCTGCTTTTCCGGATACCGGGTCATAATTATAAGCCCTAAAAGGGCAACTATGCTTCCTAATACGGGAGCTAATCTTACTCCCAGGGGATTACTGATATCTTTCCCAAAGATAGAATATAAAAGAGCAAGACTTGCGGTCGAAAGTCCTAAATTGAGTTTCATAAAGAAACCCTGGACCCCAAAATACATAGCCTCTCTTCTCTCTCCGGTTTTTTTATAATCAACATCACAAAGTTCAGAAAGAATCACATTAGGAATAATCATTAGAACAGCAGTGGGAAGACCCATAAGTCCTACAACGACCAATCCCCATAATTTAGGATTAACCGGGACTAAGCCGGTAAGAGATAAAAGAATAGAAAATATTGAGAATAAACCAAGACTTATAATCATAATAGTTTTCTTTCCTCGAATCCTGGTTAAAAATCCCACCAGCGGAAAACAGACAGCCGCAATAATAAAGAGGATAGTAAACATATTACTGGCAAAAACCTCATCAGCACCCATCAGAGTAATTACAATAGGTATGGCAGATGAGCGGACAATATTAAAAAGAAACCATAGGGATATGTTGGCAAAAAGGTAGATAATAAAAGCCTTATTCCTCACTGTTTTTCTAAAGGAATCAGCAAGGGGAACCTTGCTGGGCCTGGCATTGGAGAACCTTTTCTCGTCTACCGCAAATACGGCTGCATATAATAATATGGCTCCAATAATAGCCAGACAAATGACCATTTTCCGGTAAGACCCTACATAATCAGTGTTCTGCATAAATAAAGTCAAAAGAAGAGGTCCGCCAATCATCACCACTGCTGAACCAATTAGAGAGAAGTATCCTTGGGTTGTGGTTATGCCAATTCGAGCTTTTTCATTATGACCGAGTTCGGGAATTAAGGCAAGATAAGGAACGACATATACAGTAAAGAAAAAAAAGTAGAAACCAAAAACAATAGCCAGATAGATGCCATTAATAAAGGAAGTATAAGGTGTGGGCGGGAAAAATATAAAAACTGTAGATATTGCCAGGGGAAGTCCGCCTATAATAAGGAAAAATTTCCTTCTTCCAAACCTTGAGGTGGAACGGTCAGTCCAGGAGGCTACCAGGGGATCTGCAACAGCATCTATTATCCTTCCAAAAAGCATCACTGCTCCCAACACAGTAATAATTCCTAAAAACCTCTCATTCGAAACAAAAGGAATCATACCTTCTGCTACCCTCTCTTTGGGAGGAAGTAGAAAGGCTATTGCGAAAGTCAACCAGATTGAATCTAATAATACCCATCCTGCCGTGGATAGGTTGTAGAGAAAAAGTCTCTTACCTTTAAATTCTTCCATCTCTTTCTCCTTTCCTGGAAATTTTATTATTAATTTAAACTATAGGTTCTTTCAATGTATTTTTCTTCAAACTCGGCATTCTTATCTTCCTGATACTCCGCTTTTTCTCTTGCTTCATATAATTTCTTTAGGTTTATATTGGCTGTTACCAGGTGATTTCCCCCATAAGAGGGGGATAAAGATAAAATTCCGTCTTTTTTTTCAGTCATTGATAGGGGAGCAAATATACCGGCCTTTCCGGTAAAATGCATCCCGGCAATCCATCCATTTAAGGAGGACTTTAAACCGTATAGATATGATTCCTGCACCCTGGGCCAAATTCCTCTCAAGGCCTTCCAGATAGAATATTCTTCTAAGTTAGCAATCGGTAAAATAACCATATCCGCTCCTATCTCTCTGGCAATACGGAAAGTCTCAAAGTAAGTAGCATCCATGCAAATGGGGCATACCACCTTGCCAAAAGGTAAAGAATATGCCGCCATTTTACTTGCTCTTTTTATTCCTAATTTAACCTCAAAATCAGTAAGGTGCATTTTCTTTTGAGTTCCTATTAGATTTCCATCCGGGCCAAAGAGAGAACCAGTATTATAAATTTCTTCTTTCTCCTTTAAAATATAACTTCCGGTGTAGATATATATCCCATATTCCTTTGCTAACAGAGAAATAATTCTTTTAATTCCCGCCTCTATTGGTTTGGCAACTCCTTTAAAAACAGTGGTCAAAAAATGATTGTTCCCTTTTAAATCTAATTCTTCCTCTCTGTCTTTCTCTCTGTTTTGGGCATTTACTGCTTTTTTATTTAGAATTTGATTTAAGAAGCTAAACCCAGGAATTAAACCGAATAAATCAAAAAAGTTATATTCGGGGAAGATAATCAGGTGGCTATTGTTTTTTGCGGCTTGGTCTACAAAACCACAAAGCATATCTATATATTTTTCGATGCTGTTTACCGGGTGAATCTGTCTTTGAACACAGGAAACCCGAATATTTTCCGAAGTAATATCTTCTGAAAGTCCTCTTCTTTCTATCCTTAATTGCTGGCAATATTTTTCTATTCTTTCTAAAGATATTTTTTTATTAAACCATTTTTCAATTAAAAATTCCATCTTCACTGCGCCTATCTTCCTCTAAACATTTTCATCTGCTGATAAAATTCTCGATTCAATTGGGACAGCACATCAAATTTGGAAATTGCTTTTCTTCTCTTCTTATTATCCAACTCAGTAATGATGAAACTTTGCTGTCCACTGCTTCTCTTTAAATATCCATCTTCCTTTTCGGTCATTTCCAAGGGGGCATAGATGACCGATTCTCCCCAAAAACTCTGCTCCCCCAGGAATCCATTAAATCCGCTCTCTACCGCAAAGAATTGATTTTGCTGGACTTCTTGCCACAGTCCACTTACCTGTAAAGCCCGATTTTTTTCTCCGATAAATCCTACCGGGGATAGAACAATATCGGCACCCTTTAAAGCCGCCATCCTGGAAACCTGAGGATAAAAAACATCGGTGGAAATTATTAGCGCCAGTTTCCAATCCTTTATTTCTTTTAACTCAATCTTTACTCCCCGGGAAAATCCCAATTCTCTTTCCCAAAGTGCTAAATAAATTTGCCTTTGTTTAAGCTGGACTTCTCCATTTATTATCAAACAAGATTCATGATAAATATTGTTTTTTTCTTTTTGCCAGTAACTTCCCGGACAAATTGCTATCTTATAGCCCTGAGATAATTCTTTAACCTGTTCGATGTATTCCCGGGAATCTGCTTCGTCTATTAAGCTCATTATACTCCTATCCGGGCAGCTCAGTTGTTGAAAAAAACATCCCGTAAATCCGGGGAACACTATGATATCAACCTGTTCTTTCATCGCCTTTTCCAGATATTCTTTTATTTTACCAATCAGGGTCTTTGGTTTATCTATCCTTTTCCATTCACTTTTTTGCCATTCTACTGAAGCTGCCTTCATTTATTCCTACTCCCCCCCCTCCTTGATCAAGACAGAATAGAGAGAATAAGCCAGATACCCACAGCCGGAAGCAAATCCGACTCCGGTCTTGGCTTCTCCTGAATCTTTATCAAAGCTCTCCGCCAGAAGACCGTAGTCCATATTTGCATTCCTTAACCATTTCAGTGCCACATTTGATAACAATGGATTTAAGATGCTCCCGCATAATCCCAGCCCGGAAGGGGTATGAGGATGGTGATCACAGGCCAGTTCATTTATCCTGGCATTTTCAAAGTAATAAGGATAGTAAGAAGAATAATAATAATCTATCGTGTTTTTAAATATCGGGTCATCTTTATCTACGAATCTATAAAAACAGAGAGTCCCTAAACTCCCGGGAGGGTCATTATATAATCTGAAATTTCCCTTCCCGTCAGTAGACCATAAAAATATTTTCTTTCCTTCTATTTCCTTAACCAAATATTTATGGATCCCTTTATGAATGTTTTCTATTCTCTGATTTATCAGTTGGGCCTTTTTTATCTTACCTTTTTTTAATAAAATATTTCTTAAATTTTGCAACCCTCGCCAGAGAATAACATTATTAATAGTAACCAGAGGGTATTCTGCAGGATCATCAGAAGGAAGCAAGAAAGTTTTATAGAGTCCGGTTTGGGGATCGTACTCTCTTTCTATCCGCTCAAACACTTCTTCCAGAGCCCTTATCAACCTTTCATCGAAAAAATGGTCTTCCAGGTTATCTAAAAGAATAAAATAACTGGCTGCTTCATCCAGCTCAAAACCGGGATATAAAACGGTACCATCAATATAATGGGCATGATCTCCCGGATTTTTACTGTGCAAAAGAATCATTTCTCTTGCCAGACGTTGAAATAATTGAGGACAAACCAATTTTATTGCAGGAAGAGACCATAAAAAACAATCTCTTTCCCAAAATGCTCCGGAAACATAATAACGGGGACTTCTTGAAGTTAATGCCAGATATTTATCACTCTCCATATCTTTGGCTATAGAGTAAAAATAATTAAAAAATAGATTTTCATTTAATCTGGTTTCTAATGCAGGGTCTTTAGGGTAGGGTATGGTTTTTTTCTTTAGCCAATCCAGAAATTCATGGTAGATTCCGCTATATCCTTTTCTTCTTAAGTGAATAAGAGTAGTAGAAGCGCCCTCCGGGTCATAATTTACCGCTATATAGAAACAATTTTTATTTTGGCAGGATATTTTTAAGTTTAAGGTTTCCTTTCCTTTAAAATCATCAGCTTCAAAATCTTTATCTCCGCCAAAGGCTAAGGCCAGTGAAACTCCTGAAGAAAAAATATTAACTACCGGATTGCCCAGCCATTTATCTCTTTCTATTATTTTTTTAGTATCTATCTGGTGAGAATCAAATCGCAATAAACATACATCTCTTAAATCAAAAAATAAAGAAACACCAATTTCTTCTGAACTTTCAAAGCTATAGATTAAGCCCTTTTCCTTAAGATCGGTAAATATTCTTCCGATTACCCTTATGCCGCCTTTTAAAAAAAAGTCTAAACGGGGTAGATAATACTGCTCTTTAGAGAAATCTATCTTTTCTATTTCAATTTCTTTTCCCTCTTGGTAAAAATGTGGCGTAAATAAATTTGGCTCTCCTTTTAATTCTACCAAAGCTTTATTAGAAAGAGATACCACATTTATGTTTTTGATAGCACCATTCTGACAATCAATGATAGGTACGCTCAGGTAATGATTCCCGGCATACAAAACTCGCTCATTTTTTACTATTTCCTCAGGCCTGGTAATAATTCTATTCATTTAAATCCTTTTAATATTGTCAATGGGACGGTTCTCTTGACAATTTATTTTTTAGCAGAAACAGATAGAGATTTTAGGTAGATATGAGGGAATTTGTATTTACCGGAAATCCATTTGTATTTATCCCCTAAAGCAGCTATATTTTTTAGTTCTTCTATGGCATTACCGGCAATCATAACATCCTTAATCCGACCCACTATTTTGCCCTTTTCTATCTTGTAACCCAGCTGTACATTATTAGAGAAGGCTCCGCTTATTATATTCCCCTGCCCCAGTCCAAGAACCTGATCGATAATTATCCCTTCTTTAATATCTTTAATCATTTCGGAAAACGATACTTTTCCTTCCTCCATC
>JABUBN010000151.1_pt1 | contig 18592 bp, 12 predicted proteins | sample 7240341 | NCBI WGS metagenome assembly JABUBN01 (sample SAMN07256345, study PRJNA390944) | subsurface metagenome | isolation source: Methane hydrate marine sediment | place: Pacific Ocean: Eastern North Pacific, ODP site | reverse complement strand
CGCAAAAACCACTTCTCCGCAACTGCAAAAGATTAACATTTCCGCTTAGTAATAACTATTAACATTCCTGCTTGGTAATATCATACTTCTTCTATTCCTTGACAAACTTTCCAATATATATATAATATAGAAGGAAAAGAAAAGGTATAGAGAGCCTTAGAGGTTTTTACCTTTGGAGGGTCTCGATACCTTTTTTTTATATTTTAAAATTTAAAGGGGTGAGAATTGAATAAGAAAAAGAAACATAGATACGCAAAGGATGCATTACAGTTGAGCCCGGAAGGTTGTATAGGTATTTTAAAAGAACTGCCTGATATAGTCTATAAAATCGATCCTGATGGGTGTTTTACATTTATAAATGATTCTGTGCGCAACTTGGGTTATGAACCGGAAGAACTCATTGGAGAACATTTCAGTAAAATAATACATCCAGATGATGTTAAATTATTCACCAGAAATTATGTATTACCTAAATTCAAAGGTAAAGATACTGGCAACAAAATTGCTCCAAAACTTTTTGATGAAAGAAGGACCGGGAAAAGAGAAACAAAAGGTTTGTGCATAAGATTAATACCAAATCAGCAGAATAGTGAAAAAAAGGATGCAGGAGAAACGATTGGTTCAGTGATTATTTTTGGTGATGTAAGTTCCAGAGGGCACTATGAAACTGATAAGGATAAAAAGGACTTAAAATTTCTTGGCACACTGGGTGTTATCAAAGATGTCACAGAGCGTAAGCGTGCTGAGGACGCGCTTCAGAGGAGTCTTAATAAATTAGAAAGAATCTTAGAAGAAACAGTTAATGCCCTGGCATCAGCAGTTGAAACAAGGGATCCTTATACTGCTGGTCATCAACGGCGCGTGGCTAATCTTGCTTTTACCATGGCCAAAGAAATGGGTCTTTCAAAAGAACAGATTAATGGAATTCATATGGCTGCAGTTATTCATGATATTGGTAAGATACATGTTGTTGAGGCTATGTCTTCTTATCGTCCTTATCGGCCTGCCCGTAGTTGGGGTGAGACCTTTGACGAGATAACCAAGAATAGGGTTACTCTTTATGAACCCCATGCTGTAGATATTTGTCTGGAACTTTTTAAGAAAAAAAACTTTAAATTCGAATAGTTTTTAATTTACATAAATCTATTTATTTTAAAAACAAACTTCTTTTTAATTTTCTGGGAAGTCGAGGAATACCTTTTTACCCAAGATAGATTCAATTACTAAATTCCGGGCAAATAGCTATTGACAAACGTAAATGATTTTTATATACTGTACGTAATATAAAAGGAGGTTTTATGACTGCATTATTTTTGGTTTTATTCTTACTACAACCAACTGAAGCATGCAATCTAACAACACCGCTCGAAGAGTATATAAGCATTGGCAAGGAATTGGCTACTCAATCACCACCCTCTTTTCCATACACCAGTTATGAGAGATTTTCTGATTCCGCTCTCTGGGTTTTGATGGATTCTTTTGATTTTTCTGAACCATTAATGAATAGCTCTTCTTTTGCTTTATGCAATTCAAACTGGAATATTGCGTATTCTATATCTCCTGAAACCCTTTCTACTTTGGCTCAGGTAGCGCTTTCTTCTGCACCTTTGCGTTTCCATAACTCGCTTATTGCAGCTTTTCATAGACTTGATACTTTACAGGATTTTTATGCCCAATTAATATTAAATGCGCCTAGTAATTGCATTGATGAGGTAACTTTTCAAATCTGCCATATTGGACCAGAGATTCTTTCATATTCAGGATTTGACCCGAATTTGTTGATTGTAAATGCCGAATTATTATATGAAATCGATGATTCCTTACAATATGTAGATATTGTTGATTACTCTTTACCTAATGGAGATTTCTATTCAACTGTTAGCTACAGGGTATTAGAAGATGACGATAGTGTCTGGATTGAGCTACCCTGGGAAATCTACTACAATTATATTGTCCATCCGATTATTACCGATGAATTTCCTGATATGAGTTCTTATGTATATTCAATGTTCTGGCGAGAATATCTTTTTTATGAATCGGATGGGGGTTATCCAAATCTTGGCGAGAAAATAAAAGAGGTAAAACTCCTATGGAACGGCGAGCGAATGGTGCTTCCTGCAGGACGTCCATTTACTCCTGATGACTATGCCCTGGATGTTATTGCCAACTGGGTAACATATACAGTACCCGAATTAGCGCAGGGAAATCGTCCGATTCAGCCTAATATCATTGCCCATGAACATAATGGGAATTGTGGTGAACTTCAGGATCTGGTAACTGCTGCATCAAGAACCTGTCTTGTACCGTGCGTTGGGACGACCGCCCCTTGTGAAGACCATGTCTGGAGTGAATTTTATGAGCGGGGGTTTTATCCTTATCAGGTTAGCAGGGGTTTTGGCTCATCCCATATCGCGGATACAAACATTGCTTATGATGAACAATATGGAGGCAGCAAAAGGGTTTCAGCGATCTTTAACTGGCGTAGTGATGGTTTCTGGTGGACCGTAACAGGTACATATTCGAATTCCTGCTCACTCTATGTATATGTCTATGATTTAATGGGAAGACCAATCGATGGCGCTGGTGTCACAATAGCCACGGAGGCAATTTATGGTGGTATAAGTACGGCAACAAGGGCATATACAGATCCTGAAGGGCACTGCAGTTTTGAATTGGGTGATTTAAGAAACTTCTATGCAAGTGTATCTACACCTATTGGTTCATACCCAGTTGACCCGGGAGAGGTTATTCAAATCATCGAATACAGCCAGTCCGGTATTAATTACTATAAGGTTTTTTATATTGGCAATTACTTACCATCATTGGCTTTTTCAGATACTACAACTTTCGATTCCCTGTCTCGATGGAAGTTTGAGTTTATCTTGGATTCTTTAGAGGGTCAGAGTAGTGGAAGTTGTATTACACGATATGGACCAGGAGATTCAATCAGAGTCTATCGCAGTTTCTTTGAAAAATATGCCCAGGGTAATATTGACCTTCTTTTTGTCGATGATGCAAATTTCCAAAAGTATATCCTCGGTGAAGAATTTAAGGCATTTGACTACTTATCTGCCAGTTTTGATACATCCACATTTATTGCCCAGAATTCTGATGTTTATCATCTTATTGTTTCAAATGAGGATGTCCTATACTACGCTCCATTCTGCAATCTAAAAGTCAATCTTTATGAAAACGAGGTTGGGATTGAAGAACAGGTTAAAAAACAAGTTCTTACTCAAACTTTACCGACAATCTTCAAGGAGAAATTACTTTTTAATCTTAATCAACCGTCTCAAGTACGAATTTACGAAACATCAGGAAGACTTGTGTATGATTCTAAAATGAAAATTGATAAGATTGATAAATCCCTTTCGACGGGCGTTTACTTCGTGAGATTTACTTTTGATAATAGAGATCAAATTGGTAAATTTGTTATTATAAAATAGGAGGCGAAATGAAGAAAAGTTTAATAATTCTCATTTTGATTATTTTTGCAGGCCCGAGCTTTGCAGTTTACAGTCAAAAACATCATGATAAAGGATTGCTTTATCTGAGGATGACAAACTACGGTATGTTCGGTTATCTGGATCAAGGAATCTGGCCAAAGGGTACTAGCGAGAGTTATATATATGGTGCCGGAATCTGGGTTGGCGGTTTAAATAAATGCCATGCTTATACTACATCACTTAGTTCTGGTTGCGATCCCACTGCTACTGAAATTTTTGTCAACTCAACTCTTGGATTCGATTCCACGGGCGTCATTTTGATTGAAGACGAATTAATACTTCATCATGGTAAGACTGATACTTCTTTTACTGATGTAATCAGGGGATTTGCAAAGACATCGGCAACGGCGCATGTGAGTGGCACACAAGTTATGAAGATGGATATTAAGGTCTCTGTGGGGTACGATGCATCATCAGCCCAGAGCGAATTTGTGCCCGGTGATTTACCAAATGAGCCGGGTTATCCAAATCCTGATGAGCGGGTTCTAATGAGCGATGATCCTGCAGATACAAACCTCTGGCCTTTGCGAGATTCCTTGGGTAATCCGATTGTCCGCTCAAAACAGGATAGTTATGCAATCCTCAATGACCAGGATTCAGCAGTGTGTTCCCAGCCGCTTTCAATCAAGGTTATTCAGGTTGGATATGCCTGGGACTACCATTATTATGAAGATTTTATCTTCTTGAATTATTTAATTGTAAATGACAGTCCTGATACTATTTTTCACACCCAGCTTGCAGTAAATTGCGACGCTGATATTGGTGATGCTACTGATGACCTCATTGGTTTTGATCAATCAAGAGACCTCGGCTATGCATATGATTCAGATTTTTTTGAACCGGGATGGATACATACCCCGGGTTTTATGGGCTTTGACTTCCTTGAGAGCCCGCCCGATACCCTGGGTCAGCAGATAGGCCTCACTGCGTTTAAAATAACCCACAACCCAGGGACTGGTGGCCAGGGCGAGCCAGATCCAGGCAGTGATTATGAGGCATATCAGCTTATTGCAGGGTACAATTATACTACTGGTTTATACCATCCTTTTGATACAATTACTGAAGCAACTGATGTGCGGTTTCTTCAATGCACTGGACCTTTCGATTTCGCACCTGGTGAGACAGTAAAAGTAGTAATCGCGGTGATTGCTGGTGCAGATACAAACGACTTTCTGGCAAATGATGACCTTGCCCAAAATCTTTATAATTCTAATTATCTCACCCATGATGTAACAGTACTATCACCAAATGGTGGCGAAATAATAACCGGAACTTATACAATTAACTGGGATGATTCGTCATATACAGGCGCTCCACTTCTTGTTGATATCTCCTGCAGTCGTGATGGTGGGGAAACATATCAGGATATAGTTACATCCATTCCAGATACGTGGTCTTATAACTGGAATACAGTCGGATTTCCTGATGGCACAAGATATATTGTAAGGGTAACGGTTCATGATACAGTTGCTGTGGGCGAGGATATTTCAGATTCACTATTCACGATAAATAATCCAGGTAATGGTGTACCTGACGTAATACTACTTGCACCTTTATCCGGTACAGTACAGGATACAGTGACAATAGAATGGTGGGCAAATGATGCGGATGGAGATATTTTAGTTATTGACCTTTATGCAAAAAGAGAGGGGTATGTCGATTGGGAGACAATTGCAGAGGATCTTGATAATACTGGAGAATATGACTGGAATACCTTCTATTTTCATAATGGTGATTACAGACTCAAGATCGTTGCTCGAGATAATGACACCTGTGGTATTGATTCGAGTCTAACTTCTATTACTATTCTGAATGACCATTCACCTGCCGCAGATGTTGAACATATTCAGGGTGGATGCAACTCACTTACTCTGAGCTGCCTTCTTTACAATCCTGCTCAGCTAACCGGTCATACCTATGAAGTGAGATTTCATCCAATTGAAAAGGGATTATCGCCTTATGATGTCTATTATTGTTATGATCTATGGGATATCACCACTAGTTCCTGTTTAATTGAACACTGCTCACTCGGTGTTACCCAGAACGGAGAACTTTGTCATGAGTATTCACCAATAATTGACGGTTTTGCCTTAGAATTCAATATTCAGGTAGACATGAATTCTTTCAGGTTTATTGATTTTGATATTCTCAATAACCAGAGCGGCTATGACGGTAATTTTGAAATTTGGGGTGAAGATAGCTTTGGAACAGCACCGCCAATTGGTGGCAATCAATGGTCATTCCGCGGCTCAGATTTTATTGTTCGATGGAAAAAATATCCACCCGATACTACAAAACTCACACTTGAAATTTCTGATACTACAAACCTAACTTCCATTTCTTATGACCCACTGCGTATTGATTCATGGAGGTTTGAACCCGGGGCTCCGAGTGATACATTCAATGTTGCTGTGCACAAGCGCTTCTATCTATGCGGTGGTGTTTTCTGGTTTAACAGAGATGGAACAATGACTATTTCGCCAGGCGATGGAGATGTTTGGCAGATTTTCTCCTCAGGTCATCGAGTTCCCTGCAATGCTAATATCTATCGTTTTACAACGACTGGTATAGGCGAGCTTTCAGATAACGAGTTACGGCCGCTTTTTTCTGTCTTACCCAGTATCTTCAGGAGAAAGACATTAATCAATCTTGCTATAATGAATGAGTCGAGGGTGAACATATCTGCCTATAATGTTGTGGGGCAGCGTGTTGATGTGATTCTCAATCAGATTTGTAAGCCCGGATTGTACAATATTAATTGGGCCACTGATAATCTTCCTTCAGGTATATACTTTGTACGAATAGAGAGCAATGATATTAAGGAGGTAAAAAAGGTTGTTCATTTAAGATAAATATAAGGAGCTCGGTTTTTGTCCAATGTCGAAGGCGTGTTGCTCAAATCCCTTTTTGTCATTGCGAGCCCCGACCATTAAGAATTGTAATGGTCGGGGTGTGGCAATCTCATTATCGACGATTTGGGAATCGGTTTCTCTCACTTCCGTTCGGAAGTTCGAGACGCTGAATTCTTCATCCAAATTTGAAATTTGGGAAGAATTTGCGGTAGCCCCTCGTATCTAACGATACTCGGGACGCTAAAATTTTCGGCCAAATCGACGATTTGAGAATCGAGATTGTAGCCCCTCGATAAACTCGGGACGCTAAATTTTGTAACTAAATCTAAGATTTAGACAAAATTTGCGGAGGTGGATAGGTGCTGGTGTGCCTGCTGGACTTCAAATCCAGATGTCCTTCGAAAGGGGGACGGTAGGTTCGATTCCTACACGCCTCCGCCAGATAAACAGTGGCTAGTGAACAGTGGTTAGGGACTAGGGAACAGTGATTTAATATGGAGGATTGAATGAGTGTGAAAAAGGACAAACAAGTTAGACATTTCACAGATTTAGTTGTCTGGAAGAAAGCACATAATTTATTTGTCGATATATTTAAAAAAACAGGAGACTTACCACGACAAATTGGTGTTAACACAATAGTTGATCAAATCCTACGGAGTTGCGGTAGTATTAGCGCCAACATTGCCGAAGGATTCAATACGCGAACTACAAAACACTACATTCATTATCTCGATACTGCCTTGAACAGTGCATCAGAAACTGAGAATTGGTTATATAAAATCAAAGACTGTAATTTGCTTGCAAATAATATAGTAATTCCATGGCTTGATGTATGTTCTGAAATTGAAAAAATGCTTCAGAAAATGATCCAAAATCTAAGCAAAAAACTAACCACTAATCACTAGCCACTGATTACTAGGCGCTAGTCACTTTGCATCGTGGGAGCGGACTTCCTCGGCCTCGCCTTGCGAAGCGGGGCGGGCTGCCCGCGATAATCAAGCCCGGAAGGGTTTTCCCACAATCGCGTTCAACAATATGTTACTAAAGCTGTGCTTTTATCGCAGCGTATTCGTTTTCGTAATATGGCAGATTAGTGCCGCCAATTTTCTTTATCTGTTTGTTGCCGTTACCTATACGGTCTTTAGCCGGTGGGTGGGAGGCAAGTAATTTTTCGAATGCTGATGGAGGTTTTCCTTCCATTTTTTTGAACTTTTCAAAAACCTGAATCATTGCCTTTGAATTGTACCCTGCCTTTTTTGCATAAAGAATTCCATAATTATCAGCTTCGTACTCATTTTCTCTGCCATACCCCTGCAAAGTTAAACCAACAGCTGCGTCTATCATTTGTCGTGTTGTCTTACCCATCCTACTACCCAGTGCAACTTCCATAACAATTGTGTAGCCGTATATTGCCTGGAGGCGTTTTATAGAATGTCGTGCAACCACGTGTCCGACTTCATGTGCCAGAACTGCTGCTAATTGTGCTTCATTATCGAATATTTTTAAAAGACCGGAATAGATATAGATAAATCCACCCGGACATGCAAAGGCATTTATTTCTTTGTTATCAAGCACTTTGAATTTGTATTTCACATCTTTACGGTCGCACACCTTGGCGACTTTCTGTCCCACTTTGTTCACATAATTTTGTACAGTTTGATTATTCAGAACTTTTTCTGAGGATTCAACATCCTGTGCAACTTCTTTGCCGATCTGAACCTCTTGCGAGGTTGGGATAAGTATAAGGCTTTTTTTACCTCCCGGGCCAGTAGTTACACAACCGATTATTAAAAATATGAGTGCTAATATAAATTTTTTCATAATTGATTATATTTAACTATTTAAGAAAATCAACATGTATGTTTGACAATTTTGCGGATATAGATATAATTCACAATGACACAAAAGAACATAAGCAATATTATGTACAAGCCTATTTATAAAGACGGAAGTATTGTAAATCTCATGAGTTCAGTTTTGAAGACCTATGGTGCCAAGTCCACATATGAGTCATTAAAAATTTTAAAACCTGATGAATTACGTAAATCTAAGAATGTTGTTTTAATTGTCATTGATGGGTTAGGTTATGAATATTTAACTAAATATGGAAAAGGTACTGTTTTTAACAATTACCTCAGGGGTAAAATAACTTCTGTTTTTCCTGCTACTACAGCAACTGCCATCACAACGTTTGTCACTGGTGTTGCACCACAGCAGCATGCTATTACAGGATGGTATGTATATTTGAAAGAATTGGGTTTGGTTTCTACAATACTACCGTTTACTCCGAGGTGCGGGGGTTTGTCCTTTAGTCAGATAAAGATAAATCCTAAAGTGATATTCAATCAAAAGTCAGTATTTGAAAAAATAAAAGCCAATTCATATTATATTATTCATAAAGATTTTTTGGGATCTGATTACACTGTAGCTTTATCCGGACGAGCAAAGAGCAGACCTTTTAATAGCCTCACAGATTTTTTCCGACAGATAAGGCGAGTACTTTCCTCAACAAAGAGTAAGAAGTATGTTTATGCTTATTTGCACAAGTTTGATTCGTTATGTCATGAATACGGAACAAAAAGTGCTGAGGTTTTCGCATATTTCAAAAATCTTAATAAAAAACTCATTCCATTTTTAAAATCAATCAAAGGTACTGATACTACAGTGATTATTACTGCTGATCATGGTCTAATTGACACAACCAAATCTCGAATAATTAAACTAAAAGAGCATCCTGAATTTGTTGATACTCTCATACTGCCGTTATGTGGTGATACAAGAATTGGATATTGTTATGTCCATCCCTCAAAGATAAAACATTTTAGAGAATATGTGAATAGAGTTTTTAAGAATTGTTGTGAATTGTACAGGGGAGAGGAATTGATCAGGGAAAAATATTTCGGTTTATTTGAGCCTAATGAAAATCTATTTAGCAGGGTCGGTGATTATATTTTAGTTATGAAGGAAAATTATATAATTAGAGATTTTGTTTTGGGCGAAGATGAATATTTTCCTATAGGAAATCATGGGGGAGTTAGTAAAGAAGAGATGTTTGTTCCGCTGATTGTGGTTAACAGATAAAGTAATTAAGTAATTAAGTCATTGAGTCAATAGGTTATTCTGAGATTGCTTCCCCCGCACTTTTGATAAAAATGCGGGGTCGCAATGACTTAGAGCGTCCCAGTGAAATATGCTTCGCATTTCACGGGATAAATTTTATTCGTTTAGTTCGTTAATATCGTTAATAACGATTTTAGTGCTTACCTTGTTGTTTCCCTTTATTGTTTCTTTGTTACCTCAGCGCAGCGTGTTTTCAGCACAGCGTGTCTTCAATGAAATGTGTCTTCAGCGGCAGCGTGTCTTCAGCTCTGCATGTTCTATCGGTATTTCTGCCCGAGGACCCTTACATCGCCTCGTTTGATAGTGACATTATGTGTGTCAAAGTAAATTAATAATGGTAAGACATATTTGCGGCTTGCATTAAGCATATCCCTGAACTGAGAGATTCTTATTTCATTATTGTTTTTTAAAAACTGAATTAATTTTTCTTTTGCCTGTACAACCATTTTTTTATGCATTACAATCGATTCGCCAAGAGAAATCAGTATGCCGGTATCAAGCATATATTGGTATGCCTTTTTCACCTGTTTTTCATCCCCAAACCTCTGATTGAGAATGGTATTGTAATCCGGTGGTTTGTATTCAGCATCCCGGAACATTTTTTCGAGTCTTTTAACTATTGCATCCATATTTTCATCTAAGACAACCTTGAAATCGAACAGACTCATTTTATTATCATCGGTTATCTTAATACTTTTTTCCTCAGACATTTTATCGAGTGTATGATTTAAGAGACTTTTATCAAGACCTTTGCTGATACTTTTTAGCAGCTCAAGTTGTGGCATGCCAGTATTTGTTGAATTATTCTTGTGATAATCCATTAATATATCCGCAATTTTACGTTTTAGTCTTTCAAAATTTTCCAGCGAATAATACAAACCTCTTTTATCATTAATGCAAAGTGCCTTTTTATTATTTAATAATTCATTAATTATTTTATTCACTTCTGATAATGGAAGGTTAAGGTCGTATGCGATTTCATCAATTTTTCTTGGCAATTCAAAATTGACGGCTAAATTTTCTTCAATCATAAGTGCAGGATCCCCCGCTTCGATCTTTTGCAAATGCTCAATTAATTTTTCATCAAAACCTTTTGCCTTTATCGCCTTTGGTTCTATAATGACGCCGCCGCCAATCGTTGCCTGGGGTGAGTATGTTCTTATGATATATCTATCATTAATATCACACACTGCTGGTATTTCCAGACGAAATTGTACCATTGTCTTTTCTCCAGGTGCCAGTATTTTCTTATCAAGAAATACAATCCGTCCCAGAATTTCTTTTGTTCCTAAATGAATCCGTAGCCGTGTGAAATTCTTAAGAGGTTTTTCGACAGATTTTAAAAGGTACAGAGTTGCGTTTAAAAAAGTCGAAGGTTGGTAATAACCCGGTTGCGCAAGTACATCACCTCTTTTTATTTTTTCTTTTTCTGTGCCGACCAAATTTATTGCAGACCTGAAACCAGTGCTAACCTCGGGAACTTTTTTATTGTGGACTTCGATTCCTCTTACCTTAACCTTTTTCTTGTAGGGCAGTAACTCAAGTGTATCACCGGTTTTTACTTTCCCGGAAAGAACTGTTCCCGCCACGATTATTCCAAATCCTTTCATAGTAAAGCATCGGTCAATAGATAATCTAAATATACCACGGTCTTTTTTTAATTCGGTCTGGGCGATCAATTCATCAAGCACTTTTTTCAATTCTTCAATACCTTCTTTTGTAATGCTGGAAACCGGAATAATTGGTGCATCAAGGAGAAAAGTATCGTGCATGAGTTTTTTTACTTCATCTATGACGATTTGCAGCCGGTTATCTTTTACCAAATCTTTTTTAGTAATAACTACAATACCTTTTTTAATCGCCAGGAGTTTTAAGACCTCAAGATGTTCGATGGTCTGCGGCATAATGCCATCATCTGCAGCAATGACAAACATCACCAAGTCAATTGTACTTGCACCAGAAACCATATGCCGGACAAATTTTTCATGACCCGGGACATCAATAATCGTTACATCATCGCCGTAAAAGACAAACCCCAGATCAGTTGTCATTCCTCTTTCTTTTTCTTCTTTTAACCGATCCGGATCAACCCCGGTCAGCGCCTTGATTAAAGCACTCTTGCCATGATCAATATGTCCTGCAGTGCCTACTACAATGTGTCGTTTTCGCTCCTCGGGCATAGTCAATGGTTGTTAAACATCGCAGCCTGTATTGCTCTTAATGATATCAGATGCAAGACGTCAGAAGTCAGAAACAAGATTTTTGTCTTACTTCTTATATCTTGCTTCGTGCTTCTTACTCTCCCGTCGACTGACCATACAACGATGTCGTATAACGATACGAGCAGCAATGCCGTAAAACAAATAACAAGTAACTTATTTTCGTTTGAGTATTTCATTAAATGCCTCGACAATAATTTTCTCTTCACCTTTCAGGACAGTGCGGAAATCGAGGAGTAGTGTGTTTTCTGATAAGCGTCCGTAAATAGGTATGTAGTATTGTCTTAGTCTCTGTGCCAGTTCCTGGGTACTCGGTTGTTTCGATTTTACTACAACCACAAAGGTTGGTAATTCTTCAGTACTCAATGAACCACCGCCTATTTCTGATACATCTGCTTTTACTGAAACATCCAATTTTGAACTGTGGAGTTTTTTGAGTTGCCTGGCGCACTTGTTTGCCTGGCGTTTAATATCGTTGAGTGGTTTTAATAGAATACCAAGAACACCATGATTTTTGATCAGTGTTTCTTCTTTCATTAAAAACATTTTCAGTGTTGCTTCTAATGCAACATTAGTTAGTTTATCACACCTTAATGCTCTGGTTAACGGATTCCTTTTAATTTTTTCAATAATCTGTTTTTTGCCAATGATAATACCACATTGAGGTCCACCAATGAGTTTATCACCACTAAAACAGACAACATCGGCTCCAGTTTTTATACTTTCCTGCACCATTGGTTCTTTTGGTAGCTCGTACTTTGAAAAATCAATCAAGGCGCCACTGCCAAGATCATCAATAACCGGGATAGAGTATTTTTTGCCGAGCTGAACGAGTTCATCCAATGGGACTTCTTTAGTGAAACCTACAATACGGTAATTGGATTGATGTACCCGAAGCAGTGCAGCTGTTTGTTCATTGATAGCGTCTTCATAATTTTTTAGATGGGTTCGGTTCGTTGTACCTATTTCCCGCATTATTGCACCACTCTGTGCCATGATTTCAGGGATACGAAAGGCGCCACCGATTTCAATGAGCTGTCCTCGTGATACAATTACCTCTTTTCCTTTTGTCAGTGTATTTAGGATTAAAAGTGTAGCACCCGCGTTGTTGTTGACAATGATACCTGCCTCAGCACCGGTCAAAATTTGCAAAAGGCGACTTATTTTGCGATACCTGTCTGCCCTTCTACCATGTTCATCGATCTGCAGTTGTGAATATCCTGATGATACAGAATACATTATATCAGCAATACCATTACTAAATGGAGCGCGTCCTAATCCTGTATGTAGTACGATCCCTAAGGCATTGACTGCATGGCGAAAATACGGAGTTATTAAAACCTGTAATTCATGGATGATATTTTGTTTGAGATGTTCCAGTTTTATTTTATTGTCCGAAATGAGTTTGTTTCTAAAATCATCGATTGCGTATCTAATGATTGATGTAAGATATGAATGTTCAAATGTTTCCAGATATTTTTTTATCTCAGGCCATTGCAGTATTTTATCGACCGCGGGTATATTACGTAGGATGTTTTGTTTTTCTGTTTCTTTCACGTTGAATTATAAATAAAAAGTCATGGAATGTCAAGCATATTACGACTATCAGAGTGAAACCGCTGCTCCAATCGCACCGATGAACTGCGGATTTTCTGGGACTACAACATCCTTATACGTCCGTTTCAGCGCCTTTACAAGACCAGGATTGAGTGCCCCGCCACCGCAGAAGAGGATTGGCTCCTCAATGCCGATTTGTGCACCAAGGTTAACGATCCTGCGCAGGAGTGAATCACAGACTCCAGCAACGATATCCTTGATTTCTGTTCCACTACCTACGAGACTAAGAATTTCAGATTCTGCCATTACCACACATAGAGAATCAATGGTTTCTGGACTTTTAGATTGGAGCGCAAGTCTTCCGAATTCTTCGAGAGTGAGATCTAAAGCCTGGGCAATTTTCTCAATAAAATTACCAGTTCCAGCAGCGCATCGATCATTCATGACAAAACGGTCAACCCTCGCATCACGGATTTTTATTATCTTGCTGTCCTGACCTCCGATATCAATGATCGTATTGGTGTTTTCATTCACTGTATATGCACCATGGGCAAATGCAGAAATCTCAGTTATTACAAGGTCAGCTTCTGCGACAAGGTTACGTCCATAGCCTGTAGCAGCAATTTTGTCAAAACCACACAATCTGGTTTTAATTTTCTCGATGGCATCATTTGGTCTATATGCGGTATTCACAATGTATTGCGCTTGTATTCTTTTGTCAAAAAGAACACCTTTGGTATAACATGAGCCGACATCTAATCCTAATACCATGCCACCTCCTTTGTAGCATTAATGAATGCTTTGACATTTTCAATGGGTGTTCGGACCGGCACTTCGCAGCCGGTTGAGGCTATATACCCTTTTGAAGAAAGCATTCCTTTTTTCACCATTTCTCTTACTTTCTTTCTTATCTCATTAGGTGAGGAAAATGCAATTGCGGATGTGCTGAAATTACCGACAATGCGCATTTTATTTGATAATCTATCCAAGGCAAGCGAAATATCCACTTTGTCCAGACTGATAAGGTCGGCGCCAGTATCTGGTAGAAGATCAAGAATCGGTTCGGTCTCGCCGCAGATATGGAGAATGATATCGAGGTCATAGCGATGGAGAAAATCAATGAGCTTTTGCTCATAGGGTAGTGCGAATGTCTTATAGGCTCGGGGGCTTATGACACTTGATGAAGCGAGTGGGTCAACAATGATCGGGAGACCTCCGGCATTTATTATATGATAGCAGAATTCAATTGTAACCTTGAGGCTAATCTCTAATATTTCGAAGATTGTTCCAGGTTGCTTGATTGTCTGGATTAAGAACTTGTTAGGGTCAGAAAGCATCATACCTGTGGTAAATGGTGCTGGAACATAGGCAAGAATCGGTACTTTATCTCCGATTGTAGCATAAGCGTATTCGATAGCCTCAAGATATATGGGAAGCCGTTTATCGTGTCGGGGGTCAGGGATATTTATGTTCGCAAGACGCTGTTTTGTCAGGACTGGGGTTTTAATGACTGGCAGGTCATCGTCTGGATATTCAAACTCAGACCCCATTGCTTCTGCTATGATCCCGACTTCCGAGAAAAAACCAAGGGCATCATACTGGTACTCTTCAAGGGCAGCAATCTGTGCCTGAGCCATTGATTTACCATGTGTGTAATATCTTTTCAAAGGCATCTTGGCAACATACGCCGCATGGGATGTGACAAGCGGTATAATATTGCACCTATCTGGTTTTTCGTCGATTACTAGCAAGCCAAAACGTTCTCTTGGCGTGAGGATTTCGCGCTTACTATTTCCTTTGTTCATGCAGGACCTCAGCAAAAGCCTGTAATCTTGTTTTGATCTGTCCGGTGATACCAGCCGGCGCGGGAACGTCAATAGCGAGTACTGGTTTATCTTTGAGCAATCGCTCCATTAATTTTGTCTCCATTGCGCAGTGAGAACCGCCCAGCATGTTGGTAATCAAGATACCCTCAATCCTGCCTTTCCTCATTGCTTTATTTATTGAACTAATACGTTGTGCCGTGGAACCAATCAGTGACGCTTGCATAAAGGACTGAGCTAGTGCACGGAATGGTTCCATTTGCTCATCGATTCCAACGATGGCTTGATTGATCACATACTCAGTTTCTACTACGCGCAAACCAAGGTCTTCGACGTAATTCAGCAAATAGGGATCTGCTGTTGGATTAACCCAGGCAATGGGTATTGCATCTTCAGTCATGACGCCTTTCTTCTCTTGCACACGGCTTTCAATGGTGTCATGTATCATTTCGAGAATGCGAATCCACTCATCCATATCTGCATAACCATAGAGATTACCGAATTCAATGGTCATCAGTTCGAGGGCGGGGAAAGGTGCAATCGTTGCCTGGTTCGTCGCTCGTTTGATTTTCTCAACAAGGTTCCTCACTCGATTTGCTTTTGTTATGGAAGCGGTGAGCAAATCCATATCATCGATGCCCGTCAATTCAACCATTTTCTCCCACACTCTTATGTAGTCATGAATGAGGTATTCTTCAAAACGCCGGGGATACCTACTTCCATTCTTTGTTGTTACATACGAATTCATAGTGTCGTGTCTAGCAGGTGAGCGTCTCAATGGTATTTCGAGCCACATAAAGTCATACCCCAGGTGCTCGATAGATTGCATGATGCATGAATAATCATCACATGTCGCACCGGTTGAGGCAAAGATATAGTCTGCCTTTGGGAAATATGCCTTCTTGAAAAAAGCGGCAAGTGCAGCTCGAGAAAAACATGCTGCTTCAGGTGCTCCTAATTCAGAAGCCATATCAAGTAAGACAGTTGATTCATTGAAAAATGGAGTCCACCAGATGCACTCGGGATAAAATGGTACACAATTGGGAAATGCCATCACAATGATCGATATTGTCCCAAGGTCGCCCATGGTTGCAATGACCTTTTTACAACTTTGCCTCGCTCTAAATAGTCTTTCTGATTCGTTGAAAACAAACCCCCACATCCTTAACGCGGCAAGAGAATTATCTAATCTAAGACGCTTGAGTTCACGTGCTCCATAAAGCATGAATGTTGCTGGTGGTTGCAGATAGATTCCCCAATCATGGTTATTATAATAGATGAATTTCTTGATAGTTTTGTTATCGATGTTCCTAAATTGCATACTCCATTCGTCAAGGGTTATTTTCTTTGGTTCAGGATCTCTATACATATATTTACCCATGACCAGTGCGTATGATCACGAACATAGCATTTCTCCAAAAGCAGCAATTCTGGTTTTCAATTGACTCGTTTTCTGAGAGGAATAATCGTTTCTTATACGCAGTAAAGGCAAGCCAAAGGTATTCTCCATCTTTTTTAGCTCGAACTCGTACGCATCACAATAGTCTAGAGTGAATGCGATTACCCCAATGCATTTCCGCTCGGCAATCTGTTTCACAATGTGCTCGTAGAATGCCTTATTCGGTCGTCGATAAATACACGGCGGTTGGTTATGATAAGCATTCTTGATTCCGCTTAAGGTTCTTTCCGCAATAGAAATATTCAGGAACGTTGATATGCCGCATACAAAGTCACCGACGATGCGTAAATCTACCTCGAGGAGTTCGAGAAATTCGCGGCTTTCATACGATACTTCGCTGCCAACAAGATACACCCTTGGTTTATTTGATAGTTTCTTGGCTATATCTGGAATGGTATCAAGTTCGCCCTTATAATAGTGCGTTGCTGCTTTCTGAAAATCCGAAGATGAAACGGTTGAAGGTTCACCATGCCTTGCCCTATCGTATTTTCGAAAGACATTGCGTGTTGCTTCCCACTTATCAATTTCATGAGTCAATGCATCCATGATATTACGTTTTGATAGATGACTTAATGAGTCGATAAGGTAGTCGATTTCGTCGTCATGTATCTTTTGGTTATATGTTCTCGGTTGATGCATCAGGTAGCACGGTATTCTTGTATGTTCGCCAAGGATATCAAACATTCTTCGCGACATATCACATCCTGTGGTACCAACGAGCGCCGCGAAATTAGATTTGTTTTCTATGACATAGGCGATATTTGCCCGAACTAGCGGACAGGCGTCGATCCGGGCATACTGGGTGCCATGTTGCATAAGGTCGTAATCACCATGCAGAAGACAATAGGGTCTAAACCCCGTGGCGGAAAGGATTTCCACTGGGATATATGGACAAGTATAACCGATTAGTTCCACGGCGCCAGTTTAAGTGATGATACGAACACTTCTTGAAAATCAGGTTGAGCAGCAAGATCAATGTGGGTACTCAATTCACGTATCTCTTCCAACTGGTTGAGTATTTTGTTACTCTGGATTGCTTTTATTGCGCCTTGGAGTGGTAAATCCTTGTTGAATGATATTTTTTGAATGCCTTCTGGTAAAAGGCCAATTCTGATCAGTGCCTTGATACTTAGTTTTGAGCCGAACTCGCCGGTGATAACTGCTTCATCAACTCTGTCTGGTGCGATCCTTGCTCGGTTCAATAGTATTTTGATTCCGCTATGGATGGCACCAGTGGCAAGCTGGAGTTTGCGGATATCCCCTTGACTTATGTCTATCCAAGAAAGTTGCACAGCATGTTTGAGCCTGCCGTTATCTTTGAGTATGCCTTGTTCCAGAAGAATCGCCAGCAGGTCAATCAACCCCGAGGCGCACAGCCCAATAGGTTTTTCTTTGTTGATCGTATGAAATTTGAGGCTTCCCTTCGAGTATGAAACTTGATCAATTGCTCCGCGAATAGCCAGGCAACCGCAATCTACACCGATACCTTCAAAAGCAGGACCTGCTGCTGTCGAAGCTGCATAGATATTCTTACCGCGTATCAAAACGACTTCACCATTTGTTCCAAGATCAATGTACAGACTATTCTTACCGCTCTTGTGCATTCGGCTTGCCAGTATTCCAGAGATTGTATCGCCACCGACAAAACCACCAATAATCGGGAAGACGTAGCGCGGAGGGTTTTTCAGGAAGATACCTTTGTTTAGATTGCTCGTAAATGGATACTGCGCAAAGCCATTGACTGGTTCATGAAGATAAAATGAGAGCATCACCGGGTTGCCCACAATAATTATGATTGCAGGTTTTTGCATGCCCAAGCAGTTTTTCAGTTGCTTGAGGCTCGAGTACAGCAGTTTGCGCAGGATATCATATTTACCGTCAATGGATGCGCTAACTCTTGTGATGATGTCGCCACCGATGCTATTTTGAAGATTGTAGACTTTACATATTTTCTCGATGTCCCCGTTTTTCAGATTCACGGCTGCTCCTTTGATCACTGTTGTACCGATATCGAGAGCCAATCCGTAATTGGCATTTAGCCTGGTGGATTTCACTT
>JABUBN010000150.1_pt1 | contig 18608 bp, 22 predicted proteins | sample 7240341 | NCBI WGS metagenome assembly JABUBN01 (sample SAMN07256345, study PRJNA390944) | subsurface metagenome | isolation source: Methane hydrate marine sediment | place: Pacific Ocean: Eastern North Pacific, ODP site | reverse complement strand
CAACTCTGGCCATGATGGCTATAGCTCGGGGAGGAACCCTGGTTTATACCGGTGGTCGCCCGATTACCGGTTTACCTTCTTCTTTTGCTTTTTTAGGAAGAGGATACATGGGAAACGTTCCTTTCCCTATAATTTTGATGTTAATTATATTTATATTAGCATATATTATTTTAAAATTAACCCGTTTTGGTCGTTATGTCTACGCCACCGGTGGCAATATTAATGCTGCCCGGGCATCAGGAATAAAAGTAGATAATGTTATTATTTCTACCTTTGCTATTAGTGGTTTTCTTTCAGGATTAACTGGAATGGTTTTGGCTTCCCGGCTTAATTCTGCCCAACCAACAGCCGGTATGGGTTATGAATTAGATGCTATTGCAGCTGTAGTCTTGGGTGGAACTAATCTTTTTGGAGGAGAAGGAGAGTTATGGGGTACTCTGGTCGGGGCTTTTATTATGGGTATCTTAAACAATGGATTAAATATGCTTAATGTTTCATCTTTTTACCAGCAAGTGGTAAAAGGGATAGTCATCCTAATAGCTGTAACAGTAGCTCAAAGTGGCAAGAAATGAGAAATTGCCAAAAAAAAGGGGGTGAAAGAATAGAAAAAAAGAATCTTTATTAATTAACGTTACTGTATCTTTAAAAAATAAGGAGGTTTTTTAAATGAAAAAATTATTACTTGCACTTTGTTTGGTAGCAATTTTAAGTGTTTCGGCTTTTGCGAGCAGTATGACTGTCGGGTTATCAGTTTCAACTCTGAATAATCCTTTCTTTGTAATCTTAAGAGATGGTGCCATAGAGCAGGCAAAAGTCCTTGATGTGGATTTAGTAGTTATGGATGCACAGAATGACCCAGCTAAACAGGTATCTGATATCGAAGACCTAATCCAGAAAAAAGTTGATGTCATTCTCTTGAATCCTACTGATGCCGATGCTTTGGTTCCAGCAGTCGAACAGGCTAATAAAGCCGGTATTCCTCTCTTAACTATTGACCGTAGTGTCAGCGGTGGAGATGTAGCCCTGCATATTGCTTCCGATAATGTTAAAGGCGGAGGGATGGCTGCAGCTTATCTGGTAGAGCAATTAGGAGAAAAGGGTATTGTAGTGGAATTAGAAGGAATTACCGGTTCATCTGCCGCTCGGGAAAGAGGTCAAGGTTTTGAAACTTATGTTGCTAAATTCTCTGGTATCAAATTAGCTGCAAAACAGACTGCTGATTTTGACAGGGCTAAGGGAATGAGCGTTATGGAAAATATCTTACAGGCTCAACCAAAAATTGATGCGGTATTTGCTCACAATGATGAGATGGCTCTGGGTGCTATTCAAGCTATAAAAGCTGCTAAAAGGCAGGACGAGATGTTTGTAGTAGGGTTTGATGCTGTACCTGATGCTCTTGATGCTGTCAAAGCAGGAGATATGAAAGCTACGGTTGCTCAGCAACCCTGGATGATGGGAGTTCTGGGAGTAATGAACGGTTATCTAGTAGTAAGTGGTGTAGAGTTAGGTGTAGAATTTATTCCCGTTCCCTTAAAAGTTATTACCGAATAAAGTAAATCAGTGAATCAGGATGAATCAAGGGACGGTTTTTTGAATCATTTTTGAAACAAAGAACCGTCCCTAAAAATATCTCAAAAAGGGAAAGTAATTCCCTATCTTCTTTTTATTCTTCATCTTACATTCTATATCTAATTTTTATTTTTTAAAATTGCAGAATAAAACAACTTAAGAATTTGCTCATATTTTCATTTCTACAAAAAGAGGATTTTTAAAAATTATGTGGTATAAATATATAAGACATCTTTAAAGAAAAAGGAAAAGAGACGGATTAATGAGGAAAAAAAGAAAAAGCATTAGTTATTTAAATAAATTGGTAAATAAATTCAGTCGGTTAAAAGCAAAATCGAGTAGTCCTAATAATAAAATTAGTAAAACAGATTTAAGGGCAAAACCTATTTTTAGTGATACATCCAGGTTTAGAAAGAACGAACAAGCACTTCAACGAAGTAGGCAGGAGTTTATCGGTCTATTTAAAAATTCGCCGGAAGCATTGGCCTATAGCGATATGGATGGTATTGTTCTGGAGGTAAATAAACGATTTGAAGAGCTTTTTGGCTATGAACTTGAGGAGATGAGAGGTAAACATATTGAAAAGATATTGACTAATTGGCATACACAAATTTTGGGCAGTGAGCGTGTTTTTACCGATTTGGAATTGATAGCAAAGAAAAAGAATGATAAATTAATCCATGTTTCTGTTTCTGTTACCTTAAACCAGGTGAACGGGGAAATTACCGGAAAAATATTTTTACTAAATGATATTACTAATCGTAAAGAAGATGAAACGATAAATAACGTATTATATAATATTTCCCGGGCAGCTAACTCCGATATTTCCTTAACGCAACTCTATCCAGTTATTCGCGAAGAGCTCAGTACTATTATCGATACGACTAATTTTTACATTGCCTTATTCGATGAAGAGAAGAACAAACTTTATTTTTCTTATTACGCCGATGAAACAGGAGAAAGAGACAAGGATTTCTTAGTCTCAAAATACAGTATCTCCGATAGTATTTTTAGTTATATTTTTAAAACCGGGGATTCATTACTATTGAATTATAGTAAATATAAAAGGATGATTGACCGGGGAGATTTTAATTCTTATGATGTTATAACCAACAAACAGATATGGTTAGGTGTTCCATTAAAGATAGAAAATAAGATTATCGGATCCATGATTTTGCAAAGCTACACTGATCCGAACCTTTACTCTAAAAAAGATATTAAACTTATAGAATTTGTTTCTCAACAGATAGCTACTGCAATTGAGAGGAAACAAGCAGAGGAAAAATTGAAATTTCTTAGCCTCTATGACTATCTAACTAAGTTACCAAATCGAGTTTTATTTTATGATAGAATAAGACAGGAAATAGCTTATGCTAAAAGAGAAAAGAAGAAATTTGCTCTGATGTTTTTGGATTTGGATAACTTTAAAGAAGTTAATGATAATTTTGGCCATGATATTGGAGATCAGTTACTTCAGGAAGTAGCAAAAAAATTCAATGAACTCCTGCGGGAAGCCGATACCATTTGTCGTTTAGGAGGAGACGAATTCATTATTTTATTGCCCCGACTTGCTCAGCCCAGAGAGAATGCTGTAGATGTTGCCCGAAAAATACTTCATTCCCTTGGTGAGCCTTTCTTAATTAAGGGCAATCAGATATATGTAAATACAAGTATTGGAATAGCTTTATATCCTGATGACGGCGACAAAGAAGAGGTTTTGATAAAAAGTGCAGACAAAGCCATGTACTCGGCGAAAAAAGAAGGGCCTAATAATTATCATTGGGCAGAGTTTAAGTTAACCTGACAGGGGACGGTACAAATTTATCAGTTAGTTAGTATCGAAAAGCCACTTTTTTAGGGAATATTATGAGTAGTAAAGGAGGTAGAAATGAAGCGGGAAAAGAGAGTGTTAGTGATTTTTACCGGAGGGACTATAGTTAGTGGTTTTCAGGGTAAGGGCAAAAAGGATACAGGTCCGAATAATAGAATGTTTAAATCACTGCGTAGTTATGTAGAAAAATTTTTTCAGGATAAAAAAGTGGAATTAATCTGTCAGGAACCTTTAGGAATGCCGGGAGAAGATAGTTCTAATCTTGGCCCGGAACAATGGATAAAAATCACTTCTATTATAGCAAAAGAACTTCAAAAAGGCCTTGATGGTGTGCTTATTCTTTATGGAACAGACACTATGGCTTATCTGTCATCCTGGCTTAATATTTGTTTCCCCCAAATTCCTATTCCCATAGTTATCACCGGAAGTCAACTTACCCTGGACTATATGCCGGAAGATGTTACCGTAAATTTACGTGGGGCTGCTCAAGTGGTATGCTCAGACTTTCCCGGAGTATGGATTTATTGTAATTGGAAATTGATTCCCGGCGCTCGGGCACATAAGGCCCATGCCTTACATCCGGACATATTTATTACCATTAACGGTGTACCAGTCTATTTTAATCCTGACTGGGCTCTTAAAAGCAAGAGGAGAAATTTTTCATCAAAGATAGAGTATGTTCCTTCCGATGGGATAAACAAGATTCTAAGTTATAATTCACAGAAGGTACGAGATATTTGCGAAAAAGTAAACTGGTTTATGTGTGCACCCGGCGTGGAGCAAAAGCTCAGCGAAGATAAAAAGATAGTTTGTGTCTATGGTTTTGGAGCGGGGAATGCCCCCACTAGAGTTTTAAATTATTTTCGGTCTTTTTATCTTGAAAGGGAGAAGCCCTGTATAATTGCCTGCAGCCAGGCCGAAGGGGATATCAAAAAACCTAAATATTATAAAAAAGTAGGCATTGCCTGGCTGGCCCAGGATGGATTTAAGGTCTGGAGTCAGATGGATTATCCTATAGAATTTATTTCACCTTAAAAAACCACCTTCTTTGAAGGTGGTAATGGGTAAAAGGTTTTACCATAAAAGCCGATATATATGTTAAGATAAGATATGACTAAATAGAAAAAATTATCTCATACAATCTATCAATGTAAATATCACATAGTATGGTGTCCAAAGTACAGATACCGGATACTAAAAGGTCAAGTGGCTGAATTTGTAGAACAAACCTTGAGGATGTTGTGTGAATGGAAAACTATAGAGATACTGGAAATGAATGTAAAAGAGGACCATATACATATGATACTTTCTATACCTCCCAGATTATCCATATCCGAAGTAATGGGAATGCTAAAAGGTAAGACAGCAATAAAACTCTTCAAAAGCTTTCCCACTCTCAGGAAGAAACCCTATTGGGGGAACCACTTTTGGAGTCGGGGATATTGTGTAAGCTCTATAGGTCTGGATGAGAACAAAATAAGAAAATATGTGAAGTATCAAGAAGAGAGAGAAAGACAAGAAGAGGGAGACCAACAGGAATTTGGCCTCTTTTAGAGGCCTCTTAAAGCCACCTGCTTAGCGGGTGGCTTGTTTACTCACGCACTGGCCTGTTTTTCTTTATCGGTCTCTCCTGATGCTCCGGAATCCATCCTCTCTAAATATTTAGAAGGGCCGTTCTAACCTAAATAAAAAAAGTTGGTTATGTATTAATAAAAAATAAAGAAGGGAGAACTAAAATGAATAGGACAGTAAAGGAGCAAAACATTAAATTTTTGTACAGAATAACAAATTACTTTTTGTTAGTGGGTCTCATATTCGCTTTAATGGCAGGCAGTGCTTATTGTATAGGTTTGAGTATTTCTCCTACTATCTCTCTTGAGGAAGGGGAGTTAAAGTTGGATAGGCTTAAAATGGCAGTTGCCGGAGAATTTTTTGGGGTAGATACTAAGTTAATGTTAGATTATCGTCAGAGAGGATTCCATCCTGAGGATATTGTTACTGCTTTATTTTTCTCAGGGGACAGCCAAAGGCCACTTTCTTTAATTTTTATGCTGCGAAAAAGGGAAGAGAATTGGAATAGGGTTACTGCTCTATTAGGATTACCACCTAATGCTCATGGCATGCAGATGGCCTTAACTCATGGAAAAGGTAAAAAAGTAGGGTTAAAAAGAAAATTAGCTTCAGAAGGAAATATCTTTATCAGCTTTATAAGCGATTATTATAGGATTGAGATGGATAGATTATGGTTTTATATCGGAAAAGAATTTACTCTAAATGATATTCTCCTGGCGGTGAATTTAGGAGCACACCAGAGGATTAATTTTGAATTATTACTACGAGATAGGGAGAGAGGTTTAAACTGGTCTATGATTTTAAAACAAAGAAATATCCATGAAGAAAAATTATTTTTACCCTTTAAATCTGAAAAAAAATATAAGAATAAACCAGTAGTCAAATAATAAAAAAACCTGCCAGAGAACCGTCCCCTGGTATGTTTCTATCAGATAATCCCATTTTCAAACTTAATTCACTTACCTTCTGTTCTCCATGTTTTTCCAGCATCGATATTACTGAAAGCTGGGGAAGAGTGAATCCTGAATCGTGTATAGAATGATAAAATTTGTGTCTCATAGATTTATTAAAATTTCTGGTAAGATCAATTATTTTCGAAATGCTCTCAAATTTTTGCTTGGACATGGATATATTTCCTCCTTTTTTATTAATATAAATATTTATCATTTTTATTCTCATATTTTCTTTTTTCTCTAGTATTTTTCTCTTTCTTTACTCGATACTTTCTTTCTTGTTAGTGTAAATTTTACTGAGGTAGTTAGATAAAGAAAAAAATATTTATTGTTCGTGTTTTCCCATCTTTTTTTCCTATGGTACTTTTCCTTGTTTTTACTCGATACTCGATACTTTCTTTCTTGCCTTTTGATAAATTGAGATTTATTTCATATAATGTATGAAAGTATAATAAGATTAAGTGTTTAAAAATTATTTGGCATAAAAAATATTTATCGTACAAATATTTAGGATACGAAATATTATAATAAATGATTTTATTTTTGTCAAGCCTAACAAACAGTATCGAGTAAAGAATAGCGTAGAGCGTACAGCGTGGAGCGTATAGTTGGAAAAGAAGAAAGAATAGAGAAAAAGTAGTATTTTTTTCTCTATTTAACTGCCCAACTAAAGTTTACACTAACGATCCCGTAGAAATTTTTTATGAAAGAAAGTTACTCTCTTTTGCGTATGTAAAAATAAAAAGGAGGATACATTTTGTGCCAAAAAGCCAGAAAAAAGATTTAATAAGATTAGCAGTTCAAATTTTTTTCCTCGCCCTGATAATTTTAATTAGTTTCAATCATTTTCGGAGTGAACAGGGGCTGCCCCCTCTGTTAATAGGTGCCCCCTCTCTCCATGCGGTTTGTCCTTTTGGAGGGGTGGTAACCATCTACACTTACTTTACCGAAGGTGCCTTCATACAAAAAATTCATCAATCTTCCATTACCTTAATGTGGTTAGTTCTTGGCCTAACCTTACTCTTTGGTCCTGTCTTTTGCGGATGGATCTGCCCTTTTGGGACGGTTGAAGAATTTATCGGTAAGATAGGGAGGAAGATATTTAAAAAGAAGTACAATAATTTTATACCTTCAGTCATAGATAAGCCCTTAAGATATCTCAGATATGTAATTTTAGCATTGGTAGTAGTTAATACCGCTATTTCTGGAAAATTACTATTTTCTAATTTTGATCCTTATTATGCCATTTTTAATATCTGGTCCAGCGAGGTTACCAGGTTATCTTTATTGGTACTTGGCTTGACTTTAATCGGTTCTTTATTTGTAGAAAGACCCTGGTGTAAATATTTCTGCCCACTTGGAGCATTACTGGGGATTTTTAATCTTTTTAGAATTGTAAAGCTAAAAAGGAATGAAAAAACCTGTATAAATTGTAAAGCCTGTGACCGGGTCTGTCCGATGAATATCGATATCTCCACTTCCAAGACTATCACTGACCATCAATGTATAAGCTGTCTTTTATGTACCGATGAAATAACTTGTCCGGTTAGTAATTCCTTAAATTTTTCTGTTTTAGAAAGAAAAAATCCTAAAGAAAATTCCGAGGAAGATTCCGGGGGCAAGATTAAAGAAAGTGTTTCAGGAGGGGGAAAATGAAGATAAAGAGTATACATATACTGTTAGCCATAATAATTATAATTGGAGGAGGTATTTTACTGGCCAGCGAATTAGATCTTTATAATACTACCAGAGTAAAAAGCCCCAGAAAGACAGTAGAAGGGTTATATGATGTCTCTGATATGCGCGGTTCGCACACCTTGGAGGAGATTGAAAAATATTATCAATTACCGGCTTCTTCGGTTATAGAGGCTTTTGGATTAAGACCGGATACCAACCCGACATTATTTCAACTAAAAGATATGAAAGAGATATTTAAACCGGTAGAGCTGGAAGGGGAAGAATACATTGTTGAGACTGATACAGTTAAAGTTTTTACTTCCCTATATTTAAAAATTCCCTATGTTTCTGATGAAACTTTTTATCTACCGGAAAAAACCGTGAATTATCTGATAGAGAATGATAAACTGACCGGGGAAGAAAAAGAATATTGGCAGGGACATACTTTTAAATTGGAATATCTGGATAGTAAATATTTAACCGCTTCGGAGTTCTCCAAAATAGTTGTAGAAGAAGCTGAAGGGCTTACAGTTACTGGCAGGACCACTATTCAGGAATTGCTGGATAGCGGGATAACCGAAGAGAAATTTGAAGAGGTTATCGGTTTTAAGGTACCCGATAATAAATCAGCTTCTGTAAAAGATTTTATAATTGATAAAGGGTTAGAGTTTGGAGAAGTAAAAGATAAGTTTGCGGAATAGTAAAAAAATGGCGCTATATTACGATTTAAAAGTATTTAAAGATGTATATCAGTTGATCTTGAAGATATTCGAATTATGAATAATTAACTTACTAATCTAATATTTTCTATTGCTATATCCTCTTTAAAAGTTCCAAACCTTTCCAATAGGGGGAGATTGACAATTCCAAGCCCTTTGGCATTTACTGAAGGGCTTTTTATTTAAATAAATTATTTTCCAGAAAAAGAAGGATTTTTAAAAATAGTGTAGTATATACCTATTAGATATCATAAAAAAATATTGAAACAATAAATGGAGAAATTCTTTATGAGAAAATTATTAATACTTTTACTGATTATTTCTTTGTCTCTCTTGGTTTTCTCCGGTTGTGAAGATCAGGCCCCCTCTGAAGGAGAAGGCGAAGGGGAAACTGAATCGGAAGAGGCCGAAGTAATTGGTGGACCTGCACCGAATTCTGGTGATGGCATTCCTGATGGTCCCGGATGGTTTTAAACCATAGGTTTTTAGAATAATATTAGTCGATAATATTCGAAGATAGTTTAATCAAAATCTTGGGAGTTGTATCTTACTCCTCCTCAAGAAGTAATAGTCAAAATTTTAACAAAAACACCTGATTTAATCTAATATTTTCTATGGTCATATTCCCCTTAAAAGTTCTGAAGCTGTCCAATAGGGGGAGTCTGACACTTCCAGCCCTTTGGCATTTGCTGAAGGGCTTTTTATTTTTCCTATAAATTAATAAATATAGATAAATATTCACACCATTCTTTATCTAAATGGTGGAGAAAAGAAAAATTACTTTGGTTTACAATTATCCCAAGTCTCCCAAGATGAATGCCTTTGTGGAAAGAGTAAATGGTACGGTCCAGAGCGAATATCTAGATAGGTTTTACGAAGAGACCAATATAGCTAAGATTAATGAAATACTCTATGATTGTCTCATCGAGTATAACTTCTATCGACCTCATCGGAGCTTGAATCTTTTGACTCCGATTGAATATTGTAGAAAGTTAAATAACAGAGATGCGGAAATGGTGCAAATGTATTGGACTCAGACAAGAGCTTGACAAAAATATAAATAATTATTATAATAAAAATAAGGAAACGTTTACACATATTAATTGATGTTTGAGTTATATTCAATGGAAAAAATAATAAAATGATTAAAAATAAAACAATTACTCTTAAAGATGTTTCGGAAGCCGCTGGTGTTTCATTAGCTACTGCTTCGCGGGCAATGAGTGGAAAAGGATATATTAGTGAAATAAACAAAAAAAATTATTAAGGCGGTTAAAAAATTAAATTATAATCCTAATAGATTGGCAAGGAGCCTTAAATTAAGACATACTAATACTATAGGTTTATTGATTACTGATATAACAAATCCCCTTTATTCTTATTTAGCAGACGGAGTGCTTTCGGGTGCTAATAGACATGGTTATCACGTTGTTTTTTGTGAAAACAGTGAAAATCCTGAAATGGAAAAGGAATATATTAAAGTATTATTAGAAAAGCGAGTAGCAGGAATTATAGCGGTTCCGATCGGTTATAATAGAAATTATTGGCAAGAGAATGCTAATTTTGGTATTGAAGTTGTTTTTGTAGATCGGAAATTAAGGATATGCCCAATATTGATACCATCCTAGTTAATAATGTTCAGGGAGCTTATGAAGTTGTATCTTACCTCATTTCACTTGGACATATAAAAATTGGTTTAATTAATGGCCAACTTGATAAAACAACAGCAAAAGAAAGATTATAAGGTTATTGCTTAGCTCATAACGATTTAAAAGTAAAGATAAAAAATCAATATATTAAAAATCTTACTTTTATTGGAGAAAGTGGACAAATTGCTACGCGAGAATTACTTAATTTAAATGAGCCTCCTACTGCAATTTTTGCTACAAACAATATTTTAGGGGAAGGAATATTAAAAGAATTAAAAGATAGTAATATTCAAGTTGGTAAGAATATTTCTTTAGTTGTATTTGATGATGTTCCCTGGACATCTATAACCAATTCAAGTATTACTGTTGTATCTCAACCAATGCGTAATTTAGGTTTTTTGGCTTTAAATAGATTACACCAAAGACTAAAGAAAAAAAAGGAAGGTATTAAAATATTTCAACAGAAAATAATTTTAAAGACTAAATTAATTATTAGGGAAAGTTGTATTCAGATAGATGATACAAAGTCAGTAAATTATATAAAAAATTCTATGAAATTTAATCTTTCTAAATGATATTTTTAAATTTTCAATTTTAATTATTTGTTAAAGATTCATAATTGTTATGTTTATTAGAAATAAAATAATATTTTAAAATTATATTACATATTCCATAGTGCCAAAATATCGTTAAATGAAATTAGGCTTTCAGAAAACTCGCTCTTTAAAAATTAAATATTAGGAAGGAAAGATTTTACAAAACGAATCTTATCTTTGTTACCTGTCTTAGCAGCAGTCAAGGCAACCAGAAGGACGGTAATATGGGAGATAGTACAGTGATTAGAGATAGCCTGAAGTCCTCTGACACTCGCATTTTGCATACACAGGTCAAGTAACCTGGAAAATATCCTTTAACACCCACTACGCAGATTGTAACTTTTTTAAATTTCGGAGTGTCATAGACAATTTGTTTGCGGATATCTTCGCTAAGTACCTGAGTATAAGCAAAACAACCTGTGCCTTTTACAAACTGGGGATGCATCCAGGGACAGAAGGGATGTTCTTTTCTAAACTTTTTGGAATGGATAATAGGGCAAACAAATTTGAGTCTAGTTCTTCCTCCTTCTTTGTACTTACCCCAGTATAACATCTCAAAGCCAGCTAAACAGATGCGGTTACCGGTGGAGGAAACTTTAAGATCTTTTTTTCTCCTTAGATTTCGAGCAATATAGGGCTTAGCCTTAAGATCACAAATAATAAAGGAAAGGACTTTTTCCGAATCAAGACCAGCATCGGCGATTACCGCACAAATATTAAGGTTAAACCTACCTTTAGCCAATTCAAGCTGAGGAATAATTACCTTACTGTCTACTACATTGGCTGCCCTGGTTTCTTCTGTAATGGGTAGTTCAGATAAGGCATCAGAGAGGACAAAATTCCGGTAGCCCCAGAAGTATTTAAACTCTTTCTGAAAGGGCTTGGGAAAATGGACCATGATACTAAGACGAGATTCCGGGTCACCTTTGGGTCTCTTGGTCTTACTAAACCTATCTTTAATAGAAGTCTTGAGGTTGTTCTCTTTAACTTTAACCGGGATGTTAGAGGAATCGAAGGTAAGATGAGTTCCCTTAATTTCTTTAAGGTCGATTAATTTGCTTATCAGAGAATCTCTCACTTCTTGGAAGATGCTATTTTCAGTATCTCCTAAAAAAGCCGAAAAATTCTCCACACAAGGCAGATGGAGGGGATGAAAACCAAAGACTAAGGCTAAATCAGGATTATCCTGAAGTTCTCTTACCAGATCAGAAAGATAAAATACATTTTTAATGTTTTTGTAAACAAGGGCTTTAAGTAAGGCTTCATAGGGAATAGGTGGTCTGCCGGTAGAAGGATAAAGTATCTCTAATGGTGAGGTACCAAGAAAAGAGAAAAGAATTTCGTATTTTTCTAAAGGTTTTAAATTAAAAACAGTTTCAGCTTTAAATAAAAGTTTCTGGTTTGACCTAAATCTTTTCATAGTCTTACCCCCCTACTTTTCTGAAAAGTACTGTAACTAAAAAAGAATATTCTAAAAATATTATAGGGCAAAAGGTAGGTGGAGGTGAAATCAAAGTGAGATTAACAAAATGTTTGCTTAAGATAGAGGTGAGGGTTTCAGAAAACTTTAAAAGGTTAAAAAAATTCACCTCCAAGCCCCTAAAAAATGGATAAAACGAGTGGAAATTAACAAATATCTTTCCTTAAACCCTTATCTTATAAGGGTTTAAAAGGGTGGAGGTGAAGAATAAAATAAAGGTACTCTAAAAGCCTTGCAAGATAAGGGTTTCAGAGTTTTCTGAAAGGCAATAAATGAAATATTTGGTAATACATAAGGAAAAGTGCACTAAATTTGTTCTTTGATAATGTCAATCTGTTGATTCTTTAACATATAGAGCAGTGAAAACAGATTCTTAGAGAGAAATACTGGTTATTTCTAAGGATTTTTTTAATATTCTTGGTTAAGACCATATTAACTAGATCTAACCTGCCCAGTGAAAAGTTTACCTAATTTTATACTGTCGCAGCGAGGGTATGTTTTAATGCTCTGAATATACTGCAATATCAACAGTTTTTCAATGTTCTAAGTGCAACTTAAGTATAGTATTACCAAATATTTAAGGAGGTGATCTATGATAATAATTAGATATTGGGAAATCAATTAGTATAGTATTACCAAATATTTAAGGAGGTGATCTATGATAATAATGAGATATTGGGAAATCAATTAGTAAAAAATAAATAGATAAGGAGTAAAAAAATGAAAATAAGTCGATTATTATTATTTTTTTTGGTGATATGTTTTTGCTTTGTACTTTTTATTGGAATTGGATCTCCAATGGTTGTAATGGCTGAACCTAAAGAAGGAGGTAGTATTATTTTCGCTCAAAGTAAAGCTCCTCGTGCTATAGATCCAAATAATTTTATGTTTGATCGGCATAGTATTGCTTTGGGTGCAGCTATATTTGATAGAATGCTCTATTATGATTCTGTAACCGGGGAAGTTTTACCAGGGTTGTGCAAGGAATGGTCAGAATCAGAAGATGGCCTAGAATATATATTAGTAATGCAGGAAGGTATAAATTTTCACGATGGCACACCTCTTAATGCTGAAGCTGTTAAATTTACTTTGGATCGGATAATGGAATGGGAAAATGGAGCAAAATATCGGCTTGGTGACTATGACCATTCTGAGGTGTTAGATGAATATACACTTAAAATTATTTTCTCAGCACCATTACCTTCTTTTATAATGGAACTTGCAGCCGATGCCGGGCTATCCCCAGTTTCTCCCAGTGCAGTTAGAAAATATGGAAATGAAGAGTTTGAAAAGTACTTAGTAGGGTGTGGCCCTTTTATGGTGAAAGAATATGTTCTTCGAGACCATATTACTATTATTAAAAATCCTGATTATAATTGGGCTTCTTCCTATATGCAACACCAGGGACTTGCTTATCTTGATGAGATTAGTGTAAATTTTATTGTAGAACCAGGAACAAGAATTGCGGCTTTAGAAACTGATACTGTTCAGTTAATAAATTATGCACCTAGTCAAGAATTAGCAAGACTTGATGCAGATCCAAAATATGAAGTTGTTGCAGGTACTATAAAAGGGCATCCAACCTGTTTTCAAATAAATGTTTCTAGCCCCCCTACTGATGACAAACGTGTACGTCAAGCTATGGGTTGGTCTCTAGATAGAAATGAAATAGTGGACATTGTTTGGAATGGTATGGTTCCAATATCGACTACCCCACTTGCTAAAGGGACTCCTGGATACGTACCTGAATTAGAAGGTAAATATGCTGGATATGATCCTGAAAAAGCTACTACCCTTTTAGATTCAGCTGGCTGGAAAATGGGACCAAGTGGTTATCGCGAAAAAAATAACAAAATTCTTGAGGTAAATATTTTTCTATTTGAAAATAGATTGCTCGGAGAAATTATACAAGCTCAATGGAAAAAAGTTGGAATTAAAGCTAATGTTGTTATGGACTCTCTTACTACATGGAATGTTCATCGTAAAGCTGGTATAGGAGGGGATTTATCATTTATGCGTTGGACAGCAATAGAGCCTCGGGTCATTACACAACTTTATCTATCTACCAATGCTGAAGAGGGTAATAACATGATATTTCAGAAAAATGAAGAATTAGATGAGCTCCTTCTGGCTGGACAAAGAGAGATAAATCCGGATAAACGTTATGAATACTACAAAGCAGCTCAAGAAATTATTTGTGAAGAAGCATATAGTGTTATTTTATATATGACTCCTCAAATTCATGCTATGAGATCGAATATAGGAGGGTTCCATTTGTTATCTAAAGGAGTAGGTCCAGTTCTTTATGATTTATATTTAAAGAAATAGACGAAAGTAGAGTAATAATTAAGATGAAAACCTGTGGGTTGAGTTTAATGTTAATCCACAGGTTTTCATACTTATTACTTCTTACCTAATATTAGGTAGGGTAAAAACTTGAAATAAGGAGACTTAAATGCTAACTTATGTTTTGCGTCGAATGATAGCTGGTTTAATTGTAATATTTTTTGCTTCTTTAATAGTATTTTCAATGCTTTATATTATTCCTGGAGACCCTATAGATATTTTAGTTTTAAGTCAAATTGGGATAACTCAAGAACAGAGAGTAGAATTAAGGGAAAAATTGGGATTAGACCAACCTTTTTTAAAACGATATGTAGATTACTGTTCAAATCTTTTATTGCATGGTGACTGGGGGAACTCTCTTGTTTACGGCCGTTACGTTAAGGAATTAATATTACAGCAGTTACCAGCTACATTTCAATTGACAATTGCAGCGATATTATTTGCTATACCTCTCGGCATATTATTTGGAATTATATCTGCAGTTAACCGAGATTCATGGATAGATACTTCCAGTATGTTTATATCTGTGATCGGAGTATCTGTACCCCAATTTTGGATGGGCCTCATACTCATATTGGTTTTTAGTATAAAATTAGGATTATTTCCACCGATGGGATCAATAGGGGTAAATACATTAATTCTACCTGCGATTACTCTCGGTTTTAGGCCTTTAGCTCTTATTGCACGTATTAGTCGTTCAAGTATGTTGGAAGTTTTAAATCTAGATTATATTACTACTGCGAGGGGTAAAGGGCTTACCGAAAAAAGAGTAATTTTCTATCATGCATTACGAAATGCATTTATTCCTATTCTTACTGTAATTGGAATACAAATAGGGACTCTACTAAGTCAGGCAATGATTATTGAGATCGTCTTTGCTAGACAAGGAATAGGAAAATTATTAGTTGATTCTATTATTGCAAAAGATTTTCCTGTTGTTCAGGGAATTATATTACTTATTGCAATAATTTATATAATAATAAATATTTTTATAGATATTCTATATCATCTAATTGATCCAACTGTACAAATAGAGGGGTAAATAAAATGTTATATGAAGGGAAACAGAAAAAAGAAACTTATTCAGCAATTGTTTTGCGTCGTTTATTGCGCAGAAAAGGAGCTATTTTAGGAATTATTATTGTAAGCTTTTTTGTTATAGTAGCATTAACTGCTTCTATTATTGCTCCTTATGATCCAATTGAATGTTATCCTATTATTCGTTTAAGCCCCCCTCCTTAGAACATTTTTTTGGAACCGACGCATTAGGTAGAGACATATTTAGTCGAGTGATTTATGGTTCAAGGTATAGCACATGGATTGGATTTATATCTATATTTATTTCTTTGGTTATTGGCGGTAATTTAGGTCTAATTGGAGGATATTTTGGAGGCCGAGTTGATAATGTTATTATGCGTTGCATGGATGTTATGTTTGCATTCCCTGGAATTTTATTAGCACTTTTTATTGCAGCTACATTGGGCCCTGGACTGACTAATTTAATGATAGCACTTGGAATTAGTGCGGTTCCTGGATATGCACGTGTAGCTCGGAGTTCAGTTCTAAGTGTTAAAGAGAAACCATATATTGAAGCAGCTCGTAGCATTGGATGTAATAATTTTAATATTATTTTTAGACACATTTTACCGAATGTGATAGCTCCTCTAATTGTACTTTCAACTATGGGATTAGCAAGTAGAATCTTGTCAGCTGCAGCTCTTAGTTTTATTGGCCTTGGAGCACAACCTCCTACACCAGAATGGGGTTTAATGTTAAGTGAAGGTAGGGGATATTTAAGAGTTGCTTGGTGGATGACGACTTTCCCAGGTTTAGCTATTATGTTTGTAGTTTTTGGAATAAATATTTTAGGCGATGGGTTACGTGATGCTTTAGATCCACGTTTTTACAGGTAAATAAACTAATTATAGTCTAATGAGTTAATAATATATTTCAGAAAAGAGAAAGGAGTTAAAAATGAATTTTAAAAGCAATAAGGGGGAAATAAATTTGGAATATGAAGACTTAAAGCAACTACACTCTGATGCATTAGTTATTGATACACTCAACACAAAGCTTATAAGGTGTTTACCAGGTGAAGGTGAAGCCAATATAAACATGATTAATGATTTCATTAGAGGGAAAACGAATATTACCAATATGCAAGAGATAAGCGTACAAATTAGTGATTTATGTGACAAGCAATGGCTTCACGGGAAAGCTAATCCATGGGCATGGTGGGAAAAGAGCGGCGTTGATATTATACACATGGGTCTTGGTATTTCTGCAGGAGCAAGTGAATATGCAGCATATCATAAATTAATCAAGGATATAGCTAGGTTGACATTGAGATTTGATAAATCTGATAAATTAGTAAAAGTAACGAAATCTGACGATATTATTCGAGCAAAAAGGGAAGGAAAATATGGAGTAATTTTAGGTACTCAAAATTTGAATTTTTTAAATGGTGACCTAAATAATTTTGATCTATTTTATTATTTTGGTCTCAGAATACTTCAATTAACATACAATTTAAGAAACCTAGCTGGTAATGGATGTACTGAAAGAAAAGATGAAGGATTATCTGAATTTGGTATACAAGCCATAAGAAAAATGAATGATTTAGGAATTTTAGTAGATCTTTCTCATTGTGGAATTAATACAACTTTAGAAGCAATAGAAATATCTAATTCTCCTGTTGCATTTACACATACTTTTTGTAAATCTATTCGTGATCATGATAGAGCAAAAACAGATGAACAATTAAAAGTATTAAAAGAACATGATGGCTTTGCAGGAATTTTGCTTGTTCCCGATTTTTTGTTAAATAACAATGGAAAAGCTTCATTAGATGATTTTCTTGATCATATTGATCATACGGTGAAAATTTTAGGTGTTGAAAGAGTAGGCATAGGTCCGGATCATCCATTTTTCCCTTCTAATGAAATTTGGGAAATATTTAGAGAAAAAAGGAAGAAAGAAATTAAAGAATTGGGAGTAGATAGTCTAGGATGGAGACATGGTCATTATAAAGATGAAGGTTTATTGCCATTTGTAAAAGGATACTTGGATTGGTGTGATTTTCCAAACATAACTAAAGGATTGAGTTTAAGAGGTTATTCAAATGAACAAATAAAAGGTATTTTAGGACAGAATTTTTTAAGAATTTTTAGGGAAGTTGTTGACTAGCTGTCTTACTTTAAAGAAATTCTTTTGTGTATGATTTCCTAGTGAATAATAAATAATTTATTATGCTACAAGTGATGTGGAATGATCGTCAGCTTTTATCTCCTTGCTTTGTTACGGAAGTTAAAGGTACAACCGGAACCGGGGATGCTACTATCGCCGGATTTTTAGCTCAACTGATAGGGGGAGAAGAACCAGAAAATTGCATGTCCTTGGCTACTGCCGTAGGTGCCTGTTGTGTAGAAGCGGTTGATGCTACCGGAGGGATTCGACCTTTACCTGAAGTTGTAAAGAGAGTAACCTCAGGGTGGGAGCGTTTACCACTTTCTATGCCAATAGACGACTGGAAATATGATTATCGTTATAAAATATGGAAAGGTCCCAAAGACCGGGTGGTATGATTATTTTTAAATTTTAAAATGATAAGAATAAGGAAGAGAGAAAAATGAGAGAAGAGGAAAAAGAAAAAATAAAGTTAAAATCTCTTAAATATTTTCAAGAAGCCGCGATTACTCTTTCTTCACACGAGAAGGAAAATATGGAAATTACCGATCTGGGTTTAAATGATTTTGAAAGAACCGGCATTGTTTTAGTAGCATATGTAAATAATTCGAGGTATTGTGCGAAAGAAATGGTTCTATTTCCCCGTCAGACCTGTCCTGAGCACCGTCATCCTGATCATCATGGTAGGGAAGGTAAAATGGAAACATTCCGTTGTAGATATGGTAAGGTATATCTCTATATTGAAGGAGAAAAAACCGAAAATCCCAAGATTCGTCCTCCAGCAGGAGATGAGAGATATTATTCCGTAGATCATGAAATTATCCTATTGCCTGGGGATCAATATACCATTGATAAAAATACTCTACATTGGTTTCAGGCAGGAGAGGAAGGAGCGGTTATTTCAGAATTTTCTTCCCCAAGTGATGATATAAGTGATATTTTTACGGATCTACGTATCAGAAGAGTATCGAATAATTAAATTATTTCATTAATTAATCTGTATTACTTACAAGTGGGTTTACACTTTCTA
>JABUBN010000149.1_pt1 | contig 18631 bp, 20 predicted proteins | sample 7240341 | NCBI WGS metagenome assembly JABUBN01 (sample SAMN07256345, study PRJNA390944) | subsurface metagenome | isolation source: Methane hydrate marine sediment | place: Pacific Ocean: Eastern North Pacific, ODP site | reverse complement strand
AAAGAACAAAGAAGGATTAAAAAAAGGGGAAAATGTGATTGTAAAGCTATATCCCTAAAATGTTTATTCAAGTTCTTTTAAACCTTAACTTAACAAACAGTTTTTGAAATCTTAGTTTTAACGATTCCCAGCGTTCATGCCTCTTTTTTAATCCTTTTCTAATTTTGTTCTTTCTTTCCCAATTACCAACAAAAAACAGAGATATTGCCGAAATTATCATTAAAAAAGGACCGACTCCAGGATATATTGATCCAAAATTGGATATTAACTTTGAAGGGTCGAGTACACCAGAAAGAATTGGCATTACGCAAATAAAAATTAACCCAATAGTCGGATATATTAATTTAAGAATAGCGGAAATCATTGGGCTAATGAAGTTTAAATGCGAGTTAATTATAGCTGATGTAAAAAAGATAATCGTTAATAGAGATGCTATTTCGCCAAAAAATATTTCCCAAGTGTATAAATTGTTAAAGAAATATATATGCGAAAGAGTAACCCCTCCGCTTTCGTATACTATCCAAGGCATTATTAGAGCAACGTAATAAATCAAATCTAAGATAAATATTAAAACAACTTCAATAAGTAAACTCCGTTTCGCGTTGAGTTTATCCTCAATATCTGATTCTGAAATTTTATTAAACTTTCTCCAGATTGATAACGCAAAAGGAATAACAATAAAAAATGAAATTAGAATTACGAATGGGACTGTGTAATTACTGATCATTACTCCAGCCGAGAAAATATTAGAAGAAAACCATACATCACTCATATTTTTTAAATTTACGATGATGTAATAATCTAGTCGTGAATTAACTATCGCAGGATTTAGTTCTCCTTCCCAATTGTTTACACCCGTTTTTTGAAGATTAAACCTTTGCCAAACAAATCCAACGATATCTATATATTTGTAAACGATTTGAACCGAATCGATTTCTACCGTTGAATTTACTTTTAAAGAAATTTTTAAACTATCCCCAAGTAAACCATAATTCTTACGATCGCTAGTGATGTTAATTTTAGGCGGAGCAGAACCGTTGTTAAGAATATAATCGATGAAAAATTTTGTTGAATTTTCAAATCTTGGAAAACCGTGATGGTCGTTAGGAAAAATCTGAAGAAATTTCTTATCGTGTTGGACGGTTTCATAAGTACTTTTTATTGAGCTATAATGAAAAAAATCGTCGTTTGTTCCTATTTGCCACATGATTGGAGGAAGTTTAGTAGATTTTAAGTAGAATATTGGGTCAAACCTTAAAAGTTGGTTTGTTAAATAAGAACCAGATATTTCTTCGACACTCTTCCCTAGAATCCAAAAAATTAATTTATCTGGATATTGTAAGTTTTTAGCGATATCTCCAATTGAAATATAAGCTAAAATCCCCGCAATTCTTTCCCCTGCAACACTAGCGAGCCACATAGCGTTTAGTCCGCCATAAGATTTACCTGTAACCATTATTTGAGAATTGTTTACAAATGTAAGATTTTCAAGCACTCTTAACCCTTGTATTGCCCCACATAAAGTTAGATAGAAATGTGCCGATTCGTTATAGGCTCCAGTATAAAAAATATTATTTGGTTCTGGTTCAGCTCCTTCAGAATTGCCGTGACCTGGGTGCGAATGGCATAAGACTACAAAACCTTTTTCTAAATATGGAATCGCCAATTCAAACGCATCTTCGATTTCTGTATTTAAACCGTGCATGCATAAACATCCTGGATTAGAACTTTTGATAATTTCGGGATAAAGTATAAGACCTCGTAATATTACGTTCTGTTGCAGGGCTCCAACCCAATTTGGTGAAGTAAAATTAATATCTTGGGCTTTGAGTTCATATTTTTTATTAGTAAGGGGATTAACATGCTCTATGGTATGATTCTCGCCAAAAATAATATTTAATGGTGTATTATTCACTCTTTCAATTTCAGTTTCCCAAAAATCTAATATGTCAAAACTAACACCATTTTCTGATATCAAAAAAGAAGGTTCGTAATTTTGCTTTGATGTACTAATAAAATTTGTTATAAAATTCGACGCTAACAAAATTAAAATTAATGTAATAAAAACAAGACTTACATATTTCGTTTCCTTTCTATTAAACCTAAATTTTGGACGCATTATTAACTTAAGTTAAAATCCTTCGTTAATTAAAAAATTATTCTTATTTTTTATAAACTCTATTATCTTAAGTTTAGTTTTTTAGAAATGAAATATTAATAATATCATGGTAAATGCTTCTGAGATTGTGAAAGAAGTACAGAGTAAATACAAAATTATTGGGAGAACTGAAGAATTAAAAAAAATTGTTTTAGCACATTCAGTAGGCAAAAATTTATTATTAGAAGGTTCTGTAGGCGTTGGTAAGACCAGGATCGCAAAGGCTATTGCTTCTTATTACGATATTGATTTTGCTCGAATAGACTGTTCAGAAGAAACGCTTGCTCATAATTTGGTTGGCTATTGGGATCCACCAATGGTGATTTCAAAGGGTTATATAGAAGACTCTTACGTTTATGGACCGCTTACTTCATCGATGCTCAAAGGGGGCTGTCTTTTTATTAACGAAATCAACAGAATGCCTGAGAGCACTCAAAACTCTCTTTTAACTGCATTAGACGAAGCCACGATAGAAATACCTAAACTAAAAACAATTAAAGCTCATAAAAAGTTTTTTGTAATTGCCACACAAAATCCTGCTGCTCATATAGGCGTGACCGTTATAGGAGAGGCTTTAAAAGATAGATTTATTTGGATAAAATTAGATTTCCAACCTCCTGAAGAAGAAATTCTCATTATTAAACAAGAAGCCAATTTGAGTAATCCTAGTAGCGATAAAATCGCAATCATTTCACAACAAATAGTTCAAGTTTCAAGAAATAGTACTTCAATACGCAGAGGTAGTTCGATAAGAGGCGCAATTGATTTGGCAGAGTTAGTTTCTAAATCGGAAAATGAAAATAGTTCAAAAAATTGGGTCAATGCGACAATCATGGCTTTGTATAACAAGATCGACCTTGAAGATGGCGTAACTAGTTCAAAAACGGAAATTATCACAGATATAGTACTATCAGTTTTAAACAAAATGGATTTTCAATAATCGATGATTTCTCTGCGGAGAATTCCGAGGAGATTGAGAGTAAAAGACTTCATGTTAGACTTACGGAAAGGATTCCCGACAGAGAGATCTTAAGATATGAAATAATTCGGAAAAAAAGGAAAAAACCAGATTATTACCACCATTTGGCAAATACATTAGACTACAAACAAATTAAGGAACTGACCTACTTAGCTATTCAATACAAGAATCTCGAAGCAATATTAGGCTTACTTAAGACAAATGTATACGCCTCAACCGACGCTTTGGATTGTGACGAAGGCGTGAAGTTCTTCACAGAAAAAGCAAAAAATTCTGAAACTTCTATGGCAGAAGTCTACTTTTTTATAAGACGTCCAATTTCAGAAAAATACAAAAAAATTTTTAGAAGGTTAGCTAGACAGAGCATATTGAAAACTTCGTTAAAAATAACAAGTAAGGGAATTAGAGGAAATTATAAGAAAACTGTACCTTATTACCATATTGGGATGCCAGAGTTTGACTTAGATGAAACTATCCAGCACAATCCATTGAATATTTACAAAAAAAAGCTTAACTTATAAAGATATCTACGGAATAAGAAGACAACGGCAGAAAAGGAAAATAATTTTGATTCTTGACACAAGTGGAAGCATGTACGGCAAACTTTTGCTTAATGCAGCTCTCACTACTTCCGTTTTAGCCTATAATATGGAAAAAGAAGAATACGGTATAGTTTTATTCAACTCTACCGCAATGGTTCTAAAAAAAATTGACGAAAAAAAGCCAATTATATCGATAATCGACGAAATCTTGGATTCTGAGGCGGTTGGGTTTACAAATATCCATATTGGTTTAGAAAAAGGATTGAAAGAATTAGGTAAAATTAAAGAAAGAACAAGAAACAAATTTGGAATTTTAATTAGTGATGGTAACTATAATAGAGGGGATAACCCAATAGACTTAGCGAAAAAGTATCCTAAATTACATGTAATAGGGATACCTGCCGAAAATGATGCCGCAAGAGGCATCGATACGTGCAGAGAAATTGCTAAAGCGGGGCAAGGTAAATTTTTTGCCGTAAATAATTACAGAGAAATTCCGAGGGCATTAATCGAACTATTATCCCAAATTTAATTAAAATAAAAGATTTATTGAATAAATGAAGGTGATTTTATGGATAAAATAATAAGAAACACTACAGAAAAAGACATGGATCTTCTCGTAAAGATGTGTTTAGACGAAATCGTAAACCATCAACAGCGCGCCCAAAAATTTGCTAAAGACTTAATTTATCGGTTTAAAACAATAATTTGCGTATGCGATAAAAACATCCTTGGAACTATTACATGGGATACTCGTGGTGGTTTGGAGGACGGTGTTATAGAATTAGTTGGATTAGGCACATCCCCCAACTTTAAACGACAAGGAATAGCAAGAGAATTAGTGTTATCGCTAGAAAATGAAGCAAGAAAATATTTCTCTAAAGCTGGATATAAATTGCGAGTTATTTATCTCTTTATGGATAAAAGCAACAATATCGCAGAACTATTCTATAACCATATGGGTTTTCGCAAGGTTTCAGAGATTCCCTCGTTGTACCCCAACGGCGATGCAGTAATCTGGGTCAAACATCTCTAATTGAAAACATACAAAAAAAGATAGGGAAGTTTAAAGGATTTTTGTTTCTGAAGTAGGAGTAGGAGTTTTAATAACTAAAAATCGGAAAGTTTCGTCAGATTCGTTTGCCAATATATGAGAGATTTTAGCAGGACTGAAGATCAATTGATCTTTTTGAATTTTTTTTCTTTCTTTTCCAATCTCAACAATACCGTTGCCTTCAAGAACGTAGAAAAACGCGTCTACAGGAGTTAAATGCCTTTTAAGAGCCTCTCCCGGTTTAAGTTCAATATGAACGATTGTTGCGTGCTCAAAATTATATAATTTTTTAACTGCTACTTTATGAGGCGTGTCAGCAATTTGAACGTCTTTAACATCTATTATTTTCATTGAATTTTAACCATTATTTTTTTTTTCAATAAAATAAAGAAATATTTTGTTATGCAATTGAAAATTTTATTTAATATAAAGTTAAGAGCGAACATCTTCAAGGTAAAATTGTATATTATATTGTGGTTCAATTGTTAGATTTAAGATAATTATCAGATAGTCTTTTAAAAATGCGTCTCAAAGTTTCAGAAAGAGCAGATTTAGATATATTTAGATTATTAGCAAATTCGGTTAATGAAATTTTTCTTGGAATATCAAAATATCCGTTTTTATAAGCAACATTTAATATTTCATTTTGTCTTTGGGTGAGTAAAGTAGGTTTAATGGCGTATCCTATTCTTCCTATGGATGCTTTTATGCCTTTTTTTTCTAATTCTGTTAAGAAATCGTCAACTTTAGAACGATTAGTAATAGCTTCTATTCTTATTTTACCTTCTTTTACTAGTATTGGATATAATATTAAAAGCTCAGTTTTTATCAATGTGTTTAAAATCCATGGATCAACCACTCTAATATTCATAATTACAAGATCATTTCCTTCAAATAAGATTTGGGAAGAATTCTTAGTTAATTGTTCCTTAAAATCTGAAATAAATTGTTTAACAGATAGCCCCCTTATTTGGAATAAAGTTATCCCAGCATTATCTTCTATAAGAAATTTAGATAGGATATAAAAATTTAATTCGGGAAATTTTTCGTTAAATTTGAATAGCCATTTATCATGAGGGATGTCTATTTCAAGCCTAATTTGAACAATATCTTGAGGTATAATAAAAGAAAATTATCTTTTTAGAAAAACCTTACCCGTAAAGTGAAAAAATAAAAAAAAAAGATTTAAGGTGTTGGTAACGCTGCAAGTACGCTAACATATGAACTGAGGAACAGAACCGCTAATCCCGCAAGAATATTCAGCAATAGCGTAAGCATATTGAGCTTCTGCTTCTGTTCTGGTGTGAATTTCTTAACTCTATCCACAATCTGACTGCGGAACAAACTTAAGAAGATCATCACGAAGTATAACAAATGTTTGATACTCATAAGGATCGAGTATTCATTTCCAAAGCTTAAGAAGCCCGTGGATAAACCGGATACTACGGCTTTATTAGACATAAGTAACCCAGTAATTATCAGGCCAATTATACTGATGTAGGTTAACAGACTAAGCTTTTTCTTTATCATAGAATTCAATGCTTGAGTTTCTTTGGATTTACCAAGAACTTTCCTCATTGCAGGTAAAACGGTAAATGCAAGCGTCATCATACCCCCAATCCACAAAGCAGTAAATACATTGTGGAGGAAGCTAATCAATATTGGAGCAATTATAACAGATATAGGAGCCATAAGGATCACATCTATAGTTTTTTTTAATTAAAATGTATAGTTAACTAAAATGCGAAATTAAGTAATATAATTTCTACTTTACCCGTAAAGGAAAACTCTTTTCTCCTTTTAATTATTCTAACTAAACCGTTCTATACTGAGTAAATATTTTTATATTGCATAAATATAGCATAAAGCGATATAACACGAAAATAAAAACACAATTATTCTGAATTGCTTATAGACATTAACAGAAATAAAAAATATATTAAAAAAAATTAATTATTTTGTATTAGCTATTTCTCTGCCGAATTCTACGCATTTTTCAATACTTTCATCATCAGGGTTCCACATAGCGCGTATACCGTCGTTAATTACAGAAAAACCGCTCTTTTCTAAATGTTCCTTTATAACCTTTATTGATTCTCCACTCCATCCATAACAGCCGAATGACGCAGCTTTCTTGTTTTTAAAACGCATTTCTCTAATCATCTCCAAAATTGCGGCAACACCAGTTAGAACTCCTCCACCAATAGTAGGAGATCCTACAAGAATAATCCTAGATTTAAAGATCTCTGTAATTAAGTCGTTTTTATCGGTTTTTGCTACATTATACAATTTAACATTAACTTTCTTATCAATTTCGCGGATTCCTTTTGTAATAGCTTCGGCCATTCTTTTTGTTCCATTCCACATTGTACCGTATATTATTGTGATTTGGTTTTCTTGGTAATCGTTAGCCCAAGTTAAATATTTTTCTACAATTTGAGTTGGATTGTCTCTCCAAATAACTCCATGACTTGTTGCAATAATATCAATAGGGATTTTAAGATCCAAAACCTCTTTGATTTTTTTATCAACAAACATACTGAAAGGCGTGAGAATATTAGCATAATATTTTAAGCACTCCGCATAAAGTTCCTCTTGATCAACAAGATCGTTATACATAAATTCAGTGGCGTAATGTTGACCAAAAGCATCGTTGCTGAACAGGATGTTGTCTCCCGTTAGATAACATGCCATACTATCAGGCCAATGAAGCATCTTCATTTCTACAAAAATTAATTGTTTACCATTTCCAATATCTAATGTGTCTCCCGTTTTTACCACTTGAAAATTCCAATCTTTATGATAATGTCCCTTTATTGACTTTACACCATTTGCAGTACAATATATTGGCGTCTCTGGTATCTTTTTCATGAGTTCCGGAAGTGCTCCACTATGATCACTCTCTGCGTGATTTGTAATAACATAATCAATTTTACTTAAATCAATTTCTTTAGATAGATTCTCAACAAATTCTTTCGAAAAGGGCTTCCAAACAGTATCAATTAGTACAATTTTCTCTTCCTTAATTAAGTAGGAATTGTAAGTAGAACCACGATTCGTGGAATATTCGTCTCCATGGAATTTTTGGAGTTCCCAATCTACTTTACCGACCCAATAAACGTTATTTTTTACTTTAAAGCTCGTATACATCACCCATATAATTTATTATTATTAATTTAATTAACATTATTTTTCTTCCTTTAAAAATAGCGTTTCTCTAAAATATTACCGGTTTTAGTTAGAAACGATCTTTTATTTTTTGCCTTGAAAAGTAATCTGCTAAATAAAGAGGTTCTGGTTGTCTATGGTTTTTAGTTGTTTTTAACGCAACTTTTATAGCTAAATCTAAAATTGTTTTGTACCCAACGCTAATAAATATAGGTTTCATACTATCATTTAAACATACAACATTTCCTATTATTTCTTGAGGTGAATCAGTTGCTTTTTTTGGATCATAAGCCCAGACTGGCACTTTTTTCCCTTTTTCTCTCTTTAATGTTTTCCACTCTGAATATCCAATAAACGGATTTTTTGCTACACCAAAAGTTGGGACATCTAAAGCTAAACCTAACTGTACCGCCTCTCCAAATCGTTTAGGATGGATAATTCCGTGACCATCACACATAATAATATCTGGCGTTTTTGAAAGCTTTTTTATAGCTTGTGCAAGCAAGTTACACTCTCTAAAACCCAAAAAACCGGTTTTATAAGGGAATTTAATAATACCTTCCGCGAGACAATGATTTTCCATCTTATTATTAGTCAAATTCCAGAGAACCGCACATGAAACCCCCCACTCTTCATTTTCTTTGTTATAATAAGAAATATCTACCCCTACAACCCATTCAATATCTTTAATTTTTGTATTAATTACACTTTTTTGATTCTTTTTTTTTAAAATTAAACTGTATTTCTTTTGAAGTGCTTCTGCTTCATCTGAAGAAAAGTCCTTTTGAAGTAATTCATACATCATTGATAATCAATATATTAATCGTTATATTTATTATAAATTAATATACTAATCAAGTGAAATAAAATGTTTCATAACATCCCAGAACTCGTAATAAGAAGAATGAGATATTTAGAGGGTCTTGATTCTAAAGATAGAGCTAATGGAACGCCTCGGATGGAAAGATTGCGACAAATACCGGCTGAAACTGGTAAATTTCTCGCGATTTTAGCAGCTTCTGCACCAGAAGGACAAATCTTAGAAATCGGAACCAGTGCTGGCTATTCCACACTATGGATAGCTTTAGCATGCATGAAAAGGAATATTAAAATTAAAACCTATGAAATTTTGGAGAAAAAAATACAAATTGCTAAAGAGACATTTCGAGAGAGTAAAATGGAGAAATATATTGAATTAATTGAGGGGGATGCTCTCAATTATTTGACAACTGAAAAAAATGTATCGTTTTGTTTTTTGGATGCTGAAAAAGAAATTTATGAAGAATGTTATGATTTAATAATACCAAAGTTGATACAAGGAGGATTGTTGGTAGCTGACAATGCAATAAATCACTATGAGACATTAAAGCCTATGATAAATAAAGCATTGTCTGACAAACGTGTAGACGCTATGATTGTACCAATTGGAAAAGGAGAATTATTATGTAGGAAAAATTAAATTAAACAAAAATTATTTTAGGAATTATTTACTAAATAAGTTGAGAAATTAAATTCAGGTTAGGACTAAACGAGGAAATGATTAGATTTAGTACCCCTACAACCCATTCAATATCTTTAATTAAGGATATAATCTTTTTTGACTTAATATTATAAAAAAAATCAAAGTTTAAGAAAAATACTTATCTTTTTGCTGTACTCATTAAACCAATAAAAAAGGTTTCAAAAGAAATGGCTGAACGAAAATTAAAGTGGGACAAGTTAATTGGGCTCTCAGAAGAAGAAATTAACCAAAAAGCACAAGAAATTCTTTCACATATGACTATAAAAGAAAAAACATGGCAGATGGTTGGAGATGGTGAACTTGGTATTCATGATGAGAGTTCGGAGAGTTCGGAAACAAGATATAATTATAAACCTGTCCCTGCTGGTGTTGATAAGAATCTTGGAATTCCCGGTATTGAATTCACTGATGGTCCTAGAGGTGTTGCATTGGGTAATTCCACTTGTTTTCCTGTTTCTATGGCAAGGGGGGCAACTTGGGATTTGGAACTAGAGAAAAATATAGGAAATGCGATCGGAATCGAAGCAAAAGCTCAAGGAGCTAATTATTTTGGTGGCGTTTGCATTAACCTTCTGAGACATCCCGCATGGGGTAGGGCTCAAGAAACTTATGGCGAAGATACTTTCCATCTTGGAGCCTTTGGAGTGGCCCTCATAAAAGGAACGCAGAAGCATGTAATGTCATGTGCAAAACATTACGCGTGTAATAGCATGGAGAACATGCGATTTGATGTTGATGTAAAAATAGATGAACGGACCTTAAGGGAAGTGTATCTTTGGCATTTTAAAAAATGCGTCGAAGCAGGTGTAACATCCATTATGAATGCATATAACAAGGTCAATGGAAAATACTGTGGCCACAATTCTCATCTTTTACGCGATATATTAAAAACTGATTGGAATTTCAAAGGTTTTGTAGTTACAGATTTTGTCCGGGGCATTCGAAACGGAATGGATGCAATAAATGCTGGAGTTGATATTGAGATGCCTTTTGGAATTCATATGAAACCAATAAAGCTGAAAAGGTTATTAGAGAAAGGGAAAATTTCGGAAGAGCAAATTAATGAGGCCGTTTTAAGAATACTGAGATTAAAATTAAAATTTGCACATGAAGGAGATCCAGCGATATATAATACAGATAAAGTTGCGTGCAAAAAGCATATCCAGCTTGCATTAGATGCCGCGAGGAAAAGTATAGTACTACTAAAAAATGAGGAAAGTCTACTTCCACTAAGAAAAAAGAATATTAAAAAAATTGCAGTGATGGGAAAGCTTGCAGACACACCTAATATCGGAGACAATGGCAGTAGCAGGGTTTATCCGCCTTACGTAATAACTCCTCTCGAGGGAATCAAAAATTCTGCCGGAAATACTATAGAAATAATGCACAACGATGGAGGAAACCTTGAGGATGTTGAAAAATTAGCTCGTCAAACTGACGCTGTAATCATTGTTGTAGGTAATACAAGCAATGACGAAGGCGAATATATTCCTCCTTTAGGAGGAGATAGGGATTCGCTTGAATTGGACGAGGAAGACGAAAAACTAATATTAGCGGTTGCTTCAGCAAACAAGAAATCTATTGTTGTATTAGAAGGGGGAAGTTCAATAATAGTAGAATCTTGGAAAGATAATGTTCCAGCAATATTAATGGCGTGGTATCCTGGAATGGAGGGTGGCACAGCAATTGGGGAGATTATTTTTGGAAAATTTAATCCGTGTGGTAAGCTTCCCATTGTATTTCCTAAATCAGAAGATCAGCTTCCCTTCTTTGACAAATATGCAAAATCTATTGAATATGGATATTATCATGGATACAAGTTAATGGATAAAAATGGATATGAACCTGCTTTCCCTTTTGGACATGGACTAAGTTATACAACTTACACTTATAAAAATCTTCGCAAGAATAAAGAAGCTATTTCCAAAAATGCTGAAATAGAATTTAATGTGGATATTACGAACGATGGACATATATCCGGAGAAGAAATCGTACAATTATACATAAGTTATAATAATTCTTCGGTTGATCGGCCAATTAAAGAATTAAAAGGATTTGGGAAGGTATACTTGAACCCTGGAGAAATTAAAACATTAACCTTAAATCTTAAAGCAGAAGACCTATCGTATTACGATTCTAATAAGAAGAAATGGGTTATTGAACCAATAGAATATATTGCGCACGTTGGACCCTCTTCTAAAGAGGAGAGTTTTATATCAACATCGTTTAGAATAACATAAATTGATGGAACACCTAAAAAGGAAAAAAATCTTGATTAAAGTGATATTCTACGATATCCAAATTTTCAGAGTGTTTGGAAAGGAATATCCTCTTTACTGTATTTTCTTAGAATTCTTTTGAAACCATTCTTTAAGTTCATCAAATTTTCTTAATCCTTGTGCAACATTCATAGTCATACGATAAATTTCGCCTTCAGGTGGAAAAAATTCATATCCCTTTTTATCTAAGAAGATATATGCTAATAAAGAACCTATTTTTTTATTTCCTTCAGAGAAATTATGATTCTCTACAATTTCCTTATATAAAGTAGCAACTTGATCCCAAATAGTCGGAGCGTTTTGGAAAGGAATGCCCCATTTTACTTTATCAAGTGTAGATATCACTCCTTGGCGATTCATTAAATGTCCTATCTTAATCTGATCTTCGAATAAAACTTCAATATATTCAACTGAAGGAATCCAAACCACTAATCTTCACCAAGTTTTCTCCATTCTTCACTATATTTTTCCATGAATGTCTTTACAATTTCTCGATCTCTTTCTAATTCTTCTATAGCTCCCTTTTTTTCACTTTCTAAAAATTCCTTAAAATAATTCTGAATTAAATAGCGAATAACTTCAGCGTCATTTTGTATCCCTAAAGAGGATTTAATTATATTGAAACGTGTTGAAAGATTGCCTTTTAACTCTGTATGTACCACTTTTGGTTTTTCTTTCTCCATTAAAACCACTTAAAAATTTAAAAATAATTTTATATTTACAATATATTACAATTTATTATAAATTAAAGGTTTTTGTAATAAATAATTTGTAAAATTTCATTTTCGAATTTTAAAAAGCAAAATATTGGTTCTTTAATATAAATATTAAAAATTTATTGATTACATAACTTATGTGAATTATACTTTAGAAGCTCTTAAGATTCAAAAATGGTTGGATATTCATCAATATCATATATTAAGTATCAAGATAACGATCAAACATTTTGGCATATGCATTTTTAAGTCCGATAATCTTAAATATAAGAGAATGTTTCGATACCTATGAAATCTCTATTGGTTTTGCTTTCATACCATCACAATAATACTGAGAAAATCGCTAATGTCTTCGCAAAAGTTCTTGATGCACAAATAAAAACGCCACAGCAAATAAACCCTGAAGAGCTTCAAGAGTATAGTCTAATAGGCTTTGGCTCAGGGATATATGGTGCAAAACACCATAAAGATCTGCTTGACCTTGCCGATAAACTACCACAAGTCACCAACAAGAAAGCATTCATTTTCTCAACCAGTGCAATGACAGGAGAAGCCAAAGTCGCCAAAGATCATTCGCTGCTTAGGGAAAAACTGCAATCGAAAGGTTACATGATCGTTGATGAATTTGCTTGTAAAGGTTTTAACACTAATAGTTTCATGAAATATTTTGGGGGAATGAATAAGGGTAGACCTAATGCTGAAGACCTCAAACATGCGGAAGAGTTTGCTCAGAACCTGAAGCAGAACCTGCAAAAGAAGTGAAACTTGAACACATGAATTACAAGTTTTATCCCTCTACCGAAGCCTAAGGAAACTCATTTTTCTTACTGTCAATAGTTATTACTAATTTTCCTTGGTGGTGTCCTTCTTCAAGGTACCGGAAAGCTTCAGCAACCTCACCTAACGGGTAACATCTATCTATAATAGGGACTATCTTGCCGGCTTCAAAAAGCTCAGTCAAAAAAACCAGATCTTCTTTTTTGTTTGGTTTCCACATCACGATACTCATTTTCTTACTCCTTGAAATCAATGATCTTAGGAACATAGCTTTGAAAACTCGAGCCATTGAACCTCCGACCATGCGTAAAACTCCCTTGGGATTCAAAGCACGCTTATAATCGGAAATCGAACGAGATACCACAACATCAAGAATCAGGTCATAACGCTGCCCACTTTTGGTGAAATCTTCTTGAGTGTAATCAATGACCTGGTCTGCACCAATGGAGCGCACCATGTCCAATTTCTCCGTGCTGTCCACGCCAGTCACTTCAGCCCCGAATAATTTGGCAATCTGCACCGCAAATGTACCCACACCACCACCCGCACCATTAATCAAAACCTTTTGACCTGGTTGAATCTGACTTTTATCGCGAAGGCCCTGCAAGGCGAGGATTGCTGCTTGAGGTAGGGTCGCTGCTTCCTCGAATGTCATGCTGGCCGATTTCAGCGCTAATGGTTTTTCAGGAACACATACATACTCAGCAAAAGCGCCAAAACCACACACGGATAAGTCCACGAATATATCATCACCTGGCTGAAACTGCTTTACATTTCTGCCAACTGCTTCAACCCGCCCCGCTATGTCAGATCCGAGTATCTTATATCTTGGTTTTCGAAGCCCCCCGATGCGGACCATTGGCCTCCCTCTGAGGTAATCCAAATCAGCAGCATTTAAGGATGCCGCATGAACTTTGACCAGTACTTCATTGTCCTTGGGAGTAGGTTTTTCTACCTCTTTAAATTCAAGAACATCCGGAGGCCCGTATTTTGTGCATACAATCGCTTTCATTTTTTTATTTTCCATTTTTTACTATTTTATTACTTCTAAAAGGAAATTATAACATTTGATTATTTTCATTCTTTTTTTTATTCTCAATAAAAAACTCAATAAAATCATTAGAATAAGCTTTAACTAATTCGAAAGCTCCATTCTCTAAGGCTAATTCTGCTTTATTTAGCTTTAAACTAAGTATTGGTGGATAGATCATTTCAGCGTTTGTATTCTCTTGAAGAGAGTCAATCCAGAATGGTTCCATTTTAACATCGGAAGGTGCAATATAAAAACCTGATAACATTTTAAGACTATGATTGTTAATTTTTGAAATTTCAAAGTATTTTCGCACCCAATTTTGAATTTCCATACTTGGTATTGTTTCACTTATGATATCTCCAATAATCAAGTAATCTAACTTCTCTTCTAACAACAAAGAGGGATCTATCTTTTTAGCAGTTCCTACTGATACATCAATGTAATCTTCCAAGCGATCTTGGAGCCTCTCAGCAATTATCTTTAAGAAACCAATTTCTTCTTTATATATTATCCATAGTTTCATTATTATTCACGTGATTTTATTTTGTATTAAAAAAAAAATTAGTTAAAGACGAAAACGTCCTTTATTCTTCAGATGTGTTCATTTCAGTTATCTTTGCGGCCCTCGACAGACGGTAGACCTTCCATCCGAAGAGGGGAAGGAAGATGAGATTGACAAAGACGGTAGATCCCATTAATTGCATTCCTATTAGTCCCGGGACAAACAGACTGGCAAACACACCCACTAACCCGATCACCCCGAGTACAATGCTCACCCTCCCGAAGCGTCTGCCAAAGGCCGTGGCTCCAAGCATGGCCACGCCGAGGGCGATGAAACCTATCATCATGAATAGGCCCCCTAAGAAGAAGAATGTGGAAGTTATTCCCATGGTCGTTTGCCACAAAAGGACGACCGTCGCCTGCGTCTCGGGCGTCGCGCCAGAAGCGTGATAAAGGTCAGAGAGCGGGGCGAAAGCGACAATCGTGGACGCATCTCCAAGAGCGATTACGATGTAACCTATAACACCCAATACGCTTCCGATTAGGGCGATTGTTTGGCTGGTTCTCTGGAGGGTCCGATATAAGACCAGAACAAAGGCTATCGACAGAAATGCGGTCGCCATGGACAGACTAATGCTCAAAGCGATAGCCGTTCTGGCGTCGGGGAACGTCATCAGCCCCTCGGGGGTAAAAGGATCTACAAGAGCGTATAATGGCATGCCGACAATGAAGACGATGACAGCCAGGATACCGGCTAGACCACCCCATCGCAGGACGCTTTTCTCATTCTCCATAGACTCTTCCACCGTTCTTTATCTGCTCCGAAATTGTCAGATTTTGTTGTGATGTTCCTTGATTATAACTAGATTTTTTTGGGGATTCGCGCGCTCGTGCCTTGCGAACGAACACGAATAATAATTCCATCCAAACTTGCCCTACCAGATGTACGAGAATTCCCAGCACCATCAGTACTCGAGCGATGTCGTTGGAAAACCACTGCACCAAAAATCTGAGGAAATCGGGTAACACGTCTGCAAAATAAGCAAAATCAAAGGGAAAGACCATAAGGAGCCAAGTAATGGCGACAGCGGCAAACATCATTCCACCAAAAACATCAAAGTAGCGAGAAAGGTGTTTGCGACCAAATAACCCATACAAAGCACCTGAAACCATCACAGCAATCAGATATCCATAAAACAGGATCATCTCCAACGTGCTGAATTTTGCAGTGAAAAAACCTGTTGACCATATCTGATGGGCAACGAAGTACAACACACCCAAGACACCTAACACAAAAATAACTGTACCCCCAACACGCTCGGAATACTCCATGGTGTCGTTCATCTCTTTCTCTACACTTTTAGAAAACCAACTCTTGTTCTCTTCAATTTTCTTTAAATTTTTAATTCTTATCACCTTTTTTTGAAATTTTATTACGAATTCTAAAACAAATTGAGGCTTATAAGAGTATGTTCACTAATAAGGAAAATAATAGTAATACGAGCTTACTGTCTTTAAAGGAAAGAAATGGAGATAATTGATAATATAATTAAAAATTTTACATTGAAATAATTCGAAAATATCACTGAAGTACGCTTTTTACCACTCAAATGAATAAACATGGGAACTAAATTACCAAATTTTTTACTATATGGGTGAAATCTGAGAATATAAAATTATTATTTTGTTCGAAGTAATTGATCTATCCAACACTCATACCACCCTATTGATAAGAATATGTGTGGAATAACATCCTTGAATCCTTCGGTTTGTAGTTCTTCCAGTATTAGTTGGGAATCTCGAGCAGTTCTTGACCAGGTTTCTAATAAAATCAAGTTTGGAATATTGCTAAAGCCTGCGCAGAATATAATATTCTGAGAATATTTATCGTAAAAATGTTTTATTATAGAATTCATATCTGTACCCTCGTTCAAATCTATATGAAAAACTGTTACAAAACTATCTTTATATAATGGTGTCCATTCAATCGAAAATGAAGCTAAATTATTCTCAATCATTCGATCTAAATGTTTTCTAACAGTTTTAGCAGAAAGTCCTGTGTCATCAGCAATATCTATAATCGGCTTCCGTGCATCTCTGTTAAGAGACTTTAGTATTTTATAATCAATACCAGTGAGTGGTTCAGGGAATGATGTGTAAGGTAGATTTACAATTCCTATAGTTGGATCACTAATTTGTGCCGTTCTTGAGACAGAACTACTATAATCTTGAAGTTCTGATATATTTCTCACTATGGCAGAGATATAGAGAAATTTTCCACTTGCTATGGCAATAGATAAAATGTTCTCATGTTGCCCTAGCTCTTTACTAACTGCTTCCATCGATCTTGCATTAGAAGTGCCATAAATTACAACTGCTAGACAATTCAACGCCAATATACTTGGTCTTGCGATATAAGCGGTGATAATCCCATCTTCTTCAAGCCTTTTTATACGTTTATGAACTGTACTCACTGACATATCGATCATTTCCGCTAATTCCCTATATGTCAATCGAGAGTTTACTGATAGTTTTTGCCAAAAAATTAAGTCAATTTCATCCATACTACTTCTATGACAAGTAATCTTTCTTGTTAAAAATAATTTTCTCATCAATTTTAATAAAAAGTTGCTGGAAAGTATTCTTTTCAGAAGAACATCAACAACACATACATTCAATAAAAAATTTATATTAATTCTTTTATAAATATTAAAAATTTATACTCGTCTACCTTTTTAATAATAAATAAAATCTTTTCTAATAAAGATAATAATTTTTAAAGAGACACAAGATTGGTTCGACCCCCAACTGAAAAAAACATCTGCTTGCGCTGTAAAGGAGCGAGATTATTATGTGGTAAGAAAACCTGCCCAATCCTATTAAAAAAATCTGTTTTAAAATCGCTGGTTCCATTTGAATTTGGTAAAACATTACGAAATGTAGAGCTTTCTGGACCTAGCCCTCCAGGATTTTTCGTCGGTCATTTCAATTATCCTAACGTGTATTTAGGACCATTGGTTCCTTTCCAAAAATTTGAAATAGATCAAAGAATTTCGGATTATCACATCTTAGACGCTCCAGAACTGTGGTTTGGAAAAAGTATGCTTGATATTATTCGATATAGAAGTAGTTTGGTAAGAAATAATTTTAAAATCAACGTTAATATTAGCAAAAGGAGCCGTAAAAACACGCCCCCCATGAAGGCACAAAAATTGCTCGAAACTTCTCAAGAATTATCGATGGCAGCTCGTCCAGTAGATACAGAAACAAAGCTACCAAAAATGAATTTAAGAATGCTGATGGACAATCACGCGTTGCCTATGGGTCCTACTGGTATGGCTGAGAAAATAAGAATCACAGAGAATACAAAGGTTCATCCAAAAGTAGATTATTGCGTTGCAGATACCGATTTAAAAGCAACGGAAGCAGTATCAAAATACCTCTATTTTAAAGGACGCGTCCCAGAATCAACAATTAAAAGAGTTTTTTCAGCTGGTTTGTTAGGCGAAAAGAATAAGCGGCGAATAGTTCCGACTAGATGGAGTATAACCGCTGTTGACGACATCATCTCTAAAGCACTAATTAAAGAAATTAAAAAATTTCCTGAAATAAATGATTATCGCATTTTTGAAAGAACTTACTTAGATAATCACTTTAAAATACTTCTTTTTCCTGGTAAATTCACGTACGAGATGAATGAAGTCTGGGCGCCCAATACCTTGTGGAATATATCTCTCAATGGGAATATTCGCAATTTAAAGCCTCAAATAATGACTGATTTTGAATTTTATAAGGGGCGAAAGAAGTACGCAAGCAATATTACGGGCGCTTACTACGCTGCTCGAAAGGAAGTTTGCGAATATTTATACCGGATCGGAAGACAAGCAAGGATTCTAATCTTT
>JABUBN010000148.1_pt1 | contig 18642 bp, 13 predicted proteins | sample 7240341 | NCBI WGS metagenome assembly JABUBN01 (sample SAMN07256345, study PRJNA390944) | subsurface metagenome | isolation source: Methane hydrate marine sediment | place: Pacific Ocean: Eastern North Pacific, ODP site | reverse complement strand
TCTTATAAATCTTTAGATAAATTCCCACTGGAAACAAGTGGAAAAAATCAATAGTTAAATAATAAAAATTAGAGGTAGGTATTTATAGAAAAAGGTTCAGTTAAAGAGGATTTAGAGTTCTACTTCCTTTGATACTGATCCTAATTAAAATAAGATTTATAAAGATAATGGTTCAATTATATACAACGAAATCTAGTTAAATTTAATTTAAAAAATAGCGATAAATTATGAAACAAAACCAAAATAAATTGAAATTAATTTCGATAGTAATTTTAACATTCCTGTTAATCCCCGTTTTATTAGCGGGTGTCGAGAGTGATTATAGAGATCTTCTCAATGAAAAGAACGCCACTGACTTGTTTAATTCTTCCGTTTATTATGAAGGAATATCCGGAGGAGCACGTGACATTTACGTGAGCGGAGATTATGCCTATGTAGCAGCTTATAGTGCTGGTTTAGCAATAGTTGATATTTCGAACCCGACAAACCCAGGAACCGCTGTCTACGAAGACACGACTGGAGGGGCATACCAGGTTCATGTGAGTGGAGATTACGCCTATATTGCAGATGATATTTCCGGCTTGGCGGTTATTGATATTTCCGACCCGACAAATCCCGGAACGCCCGCTTACTCAGATACTGATAACGCAAATGGTGTATTTGTAAGCGGAGATTATGCTTATGTAGCCGATTATTTTTTAGGTTTAGCGGTCATCGATATATCGGATCCAACAAATCCTGGAACGCCTATTTTTGAAGACACAACAGGTAGTGCGTGGAAGGTTCATGTAAGTGGAGACTATGCTTATGTAGCGAGTGGAGACTCGGGTTTGGCAGTTATTGATATCTCTGATCCAACAAACCCTGGAACTCCCTATTACGAGGATACGACGGGTTCCGCATTTGATGTATATGTAGATGGAGATTATGCTTATGTGGCTGATGGTCTCTCGGGATTGGCCATTATTGACATATCTAATCCTACAAATCCAAGTATTCCTATATACGAAGATACGCCAGGTAGCGCACATGGTATTTATGTTAGTGGCGATCATGCCTATTTAGCAGATGGTACTTATGGTTTGGCGGTCATAGATATTTCCGATCCGATGAATCCAAGTATCTCAGAGTTTGAGGACACAGTTGGTTTTGCATTCGGTGTTTGTGTGGATGGGAATTATGCGTATTTAGGTGTTGGGTCTTCAGGTTTGGCAGTCATCGATATTTCCGAACCTACAATACCTAGTTCTCCTATTTATGAAGATACGAACGGATTGTCAATCGATGTATTTTTGAGCGGAGATTATGCTTATATTGCGGATTTTGATCAAGGTTTGGCGGTCATAGATATTTCCGATCCGATAAACCCAGGAACTCCTGTTTACGAAAATACTACTGGAAATGCATATGGTGTATATATAAGCGGAGATTATGCTTATGTGGCGGATGGAAACTCGGGTTTAGCTGTAATAGATATATCTGATCCTACAAACCCCGGAACACCCATTTATGAAGATACGAACGGGGATGGATGGGATGTTTACGTGAATGGAAATTATGCTTATGTTGCAGATGGAAACCCGGGTTTGGCTGTTATTGACATATCGGATCCAACAAATCCTGGATTACCAGTATACAAAAACACAAATGGTAGTGCACGCGCTGTTTATGTTGATGGGGATTATGCCTATGTTGCGGATTATGGTTATGGCTTGGGGGTCATTGATATTTCTGACCCAACCAGCCCAGGCACGCTCGTCTACGAAGACACGAAATCAGCAGCAAGAGGTGTTTACATAAGTGGAAATTATGCTTATGTTGCAGATAGTGCGGGATTGGCAGTAATTGATATATCAGATCCAACAAATCCTGGAACTCCCCTTTATGAAGACACAACCGATTGTGCCTATGATGTATATGTGGACGGAGATTATGCTTATATTGCAGATCACCTCCAAGGTTTAGTAGTTATTCAAGTCCGAGAGAGGTGGGATAGGATAGATCCGATAATTACAAATGTCCCGAGCGATTTTACTATTGAACTTGGTTATACTGGAGAAACAATTTCGTGGACGGCAACAGATACTCATCCAAACAACTACACGATTGAACTTCAAGGTTCTGGGATCGTAGAAGGGCCATTGTCGTGTCAAATGGTTCTGCAATTACGTACGACGTTCCAGAAGGTCTTTCTGTAGGTGAATACTTCTATACATTAAACTTCTCAGATGATTACGATAATTTTGTCACCGATACGGTTAAAGTGACAGTCCAAGATACATCTAATCCGTTAATAACGAGTGCTCCAAGTGATTTTAACGCAGATTATGGTTACACGGATGAGACCATTTCGTGGACAGCAACCGATCCCAATCCACATACCTACATGATAGAACTTCAAGGCTCTGGAATTGTAGAAGGGCCAACTGCTTGGTCAAGCGGTGTGGCAGTTGCCTACAATGTTCCGGATGGTTTCGGTATAGGCGATGTTTTCTATACGATAAATTTTACTGATGATTACGATAATTTTGTCACCGATACGGTTAAAATGACTATTAACGAAATAGATTCTCCGGTAATAAGTGTCTCACCGAGTGATTTGACTCTCGAATCAGGTTATTCCGGAGAGACTACTTCGTGGACGGCAACGGATGCCAATCCAAACACCTATACGGTTGAACTTCAAGGCTCTGGAATTGTAGAAGGGCCAACAGCCTGGTCAAGTGGTGTAGCAGTAATTTATAATATTCCAGATGGTCTAGCTGTGGGTGAATATTTTTACACTATAAACCTCACAGATGACTACGGACGATTTGCTACCGATACAGTTAAAATATCCGTACAAGATACGACTAATCCGATAATAACTAGTCAGCCAAGTGATTTTACTATTGAATCAGGATACACGGGGGAAACCATTTCATGGACGGCAACAGATGCCAACCCATACACATACACGATTGACCTTCTGTTCTCCGGGATTGTAGAAGGACCCACTGCTTGGTCAAGCGGTGTAGCAATTATCTATAATATTCTGGACGGTCTAGCTGTAGGTGAGTACATATATACGGTGAACATCACTGATGAATCCGGTAATTATGTTACTGATACAATTACCATAACGGTTAGAGAACCATCAGCAACCCCAGAAGTTCCTTTTGGAAATTCTTTTTTGATTTTTCTAGCGATAGGAGTTATAATCGTAGTATTTGTTCATAAGCGAAGAAATTAATTTTCTCACAAATGTGAGAAATATTACTAAATATCCTTTTTTTTTTGTTCTGAATATTTCTCTTAAATTTTTAAAGGTAATTCCTTTGACAAAATATTCCAAAATAGGAATAAATCTTTATATATTTATAGAAATAATATACAACTAATCTTAATATTAATTTTAAGGTTAAATAGATTAATTGTTTGATATGAGTGCGATAAAAGAAATTCCTAAAGGACTTCTAGCAATTAGTATAATTTTTATAGCCCTGTTTGTTGCTGAGGTTATTACGGTTGTGTGCTTTACTCCAGGAATGCCACCTGCTTTTTGGGCAATAGGCGGAACTTTTCTGATATTAGGTATTATAATTCTCATTTATGCATATCGAAAATATAAAAGTGGAGGTTATGGTGAACCAACTGTTTCAAAAGAGGCTGTCACGCCTTCGATTACGCTTGACATTTCAGATGGGAAATTATTTAGAGCCCATCTTATTATTTTTATCGTTATACTAATTTTAGATTCGTTACTTTTTGGTCTTGCTTTTGCCCCTTTTACAACTAGATCTACTAGGATTACAAATATAGTGGTTGGAGTTATATTACTCTTTGCAGCAATATTAAATATAATTATATACGCTGTAAAACCAAAAGGTATGAGACAAAAATACTATGAGAAAAGAGTTAAGAAGGCAGCAAAGAAAGGGAACTAAGAATTTTCCAACTTAAATTAATTTATTTTTTTTCTTCTTACAATAATTTTTAAACATGAATTTCAATAAAATAGGGATTTAATGATTAATTGAATAATCTACCCTTAATTAAACTTCAAAAAATGCTATTTTAAAAATTTCTCAATAAATTTATCTAAAGTTTCTTCTATCGTCGGACTTTTGACTGCTTCTATATCGTAAGAGACTCTAATGATTGGTTTATTACTATTAATTAATTTTTCCAAGTCAATCGGACTGCCGTCAATAATAATTTCGCATTCGGCTTTATTTAGGGTTTCTTCCATGTCTTTAATCTGTTGGTCGTTGTACCCCATAGCTGGGACTATCTGTGTGATCTGCGGAAATTCTTCAAATACTTTTTTCATAGTACCCGTTACATAAGGTTTTGGGTCTATAATTATAGCTCCACTATTGGTTGCCGCAACAAACCCCGCGCCGTACGACATACTACCATGCGTTAAAGTTGGCCCATCTTCTACAACAATTACTTTTTTGCCCTTTAAATCAAGATTACCTTCGACGGTAACAACTGAGTTTGTATATATTTTTGTTGCGTTAGGATTTAATTCGTTTAAGTTATCCTCAACGATTTTAACATCTTCTGGTTTAGCGTTATTCATTTTATTAATAACGAACGCGTCGGCAGATCGGGCGTTTACTTCGCCAGGATGATATTTCATCTCGTGTCCCGGTCTTAATGGGTCTACTACGATAAAAAGCAAATCTGGAACGTAAAACGATAGCTCGTTGTTTCCGCCGTCAAATATAATTACATCCGCTTCTTTTTCTGCTTCTCTAACAATTTTTTCGTAATCTACTCCAGAATAAATCACAAGTCCCTGCTCAATGTAAGGTTCGTATTCTTCTCGCTCCTCGATCGTGCATTCGTACTTATCTAAATCTTCGTACTTCTCAAAACGCATGACATTTTGCTTTATCAAATCTCCATAAGGCATTGGTTCTCTTACTGCTACAACTTTATAACCTTTGCTCTTTAAATACCTATAAGTTGCTCTGGAAACTTGGCTTTTACCGCATCCAGTTCTAACCGCGCATATAGCGACAACGGGTTTTTTGGATTTAATTTGGGTGAATTTTCCCGATATTAAACGATAGTTAGCCCCCGCAGCTAGCGCTCTAGATGCTTTATGCATAACTTCCTCGTGGGAAACATCAGAATACGCAAAAACGACCTCATCTATTTCGTATTTTCTGACAAAATCTTCTAGACTATCTTCTGATACCATAGGGATGCCCTTAGGATAGAGTTTTCCGGCAAGCTCTGCTGGATATTTTCTTTCCGCCGCCTCAATTGTGCCTACATTCTGCTCTCCGGCAATAGTAAAAGCTATTACCTCGTATTCTTCATTATCTTTGAAGACTGTGTTAAACAGGTGAAAATCCATTCCAAGTGCTCCAATAATAACAACTCTCTTTTTCTTCATAAATACAAACCATTCTAATAGTGTTTTTTACATTATTATAATAATTAATTTGGGATATGTAATAATATTTATTGATTGTATTATGGGAATGACAGCCCGCTCATACTTCCATAACTTATTCAATCAAAGTTTAACTTTGAAAATCAAAACCATTTTTCGCTATTACATCTTGATACCAAAGAGAGCTTTTCTTCCACATTCTTTCTTGTGTTTCGTAATCAACCCTGATTATCCCAAAACGCTTGGAATATCCTTCTGTCCACTCGAAATTGTCAAATAACGACCAAACAAAATAGCCTTTTAAATTCACGCCCTTATTCACGGCTCTATTTGCGGCTTCAAAATAACGCTGGAGATAACTCAAGCGATCGTCGTCTTGCACCACTTTATCAACGATATTTTCATCCTTACACGCTATTCCATTTTCTGTTATGTAAATAAGAGGATGATCGTAATCCCTGTCCACCTGTTTTAAAAGATCGTATAATCCATCAGGACATACTTCCCTACCCATATCGCATACTTCAACTCCTTTTTCAGGTTTTTTTGGTAATAGTATTTTATAAAAGTCAGCAGTTTTTTTTATGGGTTTCCTTAAGATCACGCGATTACAAGTGTAATTATTAATACCTAAAAAATCTAAAGGATTATCTTTTAGTAATTGTAAATCCTCATCCGGAATTGAAGGAAAATCGAAATATTTTTCAAGAAGAGCTAAAGTATCACTTGGATATTCAGCCTTGAAGATAGGATCTAAAAACCAACGATTCAAGAGCCCATCAAGGATTATAGCACCTTCCTTATCCAATGATGTGTCTGTCTTAGGATATACCGAATCTAAGTTGAGAGTTGTGCCAATTAAACCGTCGGGATTATCAGAATCTCGATATGCTTCAATAGCTTTTGCGTGTGCTACATTAACGAGATGAGTCGCACGAAAACCTGCTGCAATATCGCCTTCACCATAAAGACCAAGAAAATAAAACCATACTGCAAAAACCATGGGTTCGTTAAAAGTTATCCATTTTTTAACGCGATCTCCATAGTGGTCGAACATGAATCTCGCATAATCGGCAAACGCGTCCACAACCTCTCGGCTTTCCCAAGCTCCTAATTTATTAAATTCAAGTGGTAAATCCCAATGATAAAGCGTGACGAATGGTTCTATGTCGTTTGCAATTAGTTCGTTAATTAAATTATCGTAAAACTCGACACCTTTGGAATTTATCTTTCCTTTACCCTTTGGGAAAATACGAGGCCACGACACCGAAAATCGATACGCTTGAAGGTTCATTTCTTTCATCAATTGAACATCTTCCTTATATCGGTGGTAATGATCGCACGCAATATCGCCGGTATCACCATTGCGTATTTTGCTTGTTGTATGACATATAGCATCCCACACGCTTTCTCCCTTACCATCCTCGTTCCAAGCACCTTCAATCTGATAGCTTGATGTTGCGGCACCCCATATAAATCCTTCAGGAAATTTAATTTCTCTCATTTTTTTTCATCACATTATTCATAGGATTAAAACTTTTATACTACTTCTTATTACGATATTTCAATTTCTTTTTTTCCACCTGTCCATTCAACTATTAATGATAGTGGCGTAGTAGATTTCGCTTTAACTTGGACTTCTTCGAGAGGATCTTTTCGAGCTTCACATTCTAAATCTACCGAATTATTTCGGCCAAAAGGATAATTTTTTATTCCATGTCTTTCCAGAAGGCGAACATCCCAAAGAATTTGATTATTAGGAACATTAGGACGAATGCCAAATACATTTTCGAATAAAACACTAATAGGAACTAACCCCGTCCAACCTACGAAGTCGTCTTTAGCAACACTACCGGGGGCTTTACTTTCTGGAGCATAGTTCTCCCAAACTGTTTGAGTATTCTTATAAACATGAACTACATTATCCAAGTGATTGAGAGCAATTTCGTGCGCTAAAGTATTCTCTCCAACGAGATTTAAACCTCGCAATACCATGTAGTTTGTGGGAGCCCATACTCCACCTAGCCAATAAGCACCTTTAGGGTAATACGATTTATGATCAGCGGACAATGATGGGATTCTGTGTGGGCGATTAAATTCGTTTGAGTTTCTGATGTGTTCAATAAATGCGGAAATTCTCTCTTTTGGAACAATATCCGCTAACAATGCCCAATAGGCACCAATTGTTTTCACATCTGATAAAGTCCCATCTTTAAAGCGATCGTAATAAAAAGAGCTGTTTTCGTCCCACATATTGTTATTTACAAAGGTGCTTAATTCACTGATTTCAATCTCGATATCCTTAACCTTTTTTTGTTCCCCTAAAACATCTGCCATTTTAATTAGGATTGAACCTGCAAAAATTTGCTGTAAGGTCGTATCAATCCAAGACATGTGACCATGTAACCAAAACCGATCTGTATTTGTAACGGGAAGTCGAGGTTGATTATCCATTCCACAACCCCATCCTGACGAAAAATAAGTGCCGTTTTGCCAACTTCGCCACCTTCGAAACCACTGATAATATGCCAAGAGAGGATAAAAAACTTCGGCTAAACGCTCTAAGTCACCTGAGTTTAAGAAGTATTTCCATTCCGCCCATGGGAGAATATTAGGTCCTGTGCTGCTTACTTCAAATTTCGTATGGCGTTCTGCTCCATCTCTCCGTCTGATTTGTCGACAGATGTATCCGTCAGGATGTTGATGCGAGTAAAAATTATCAAGAGTTTTATGAAAATTAAATGCCTGGGATCCGTAACAGCCAAACATTACAATAAAGGCAGAGTCCCACATAAAAATATCTGTATTGAACGCTGTATCGATAAAATTCGTAATAAAACCACTTTTTTGTTCAGGTTTCTTTAAGTTTGAAAAGACAAGTTCCCAAGTTTTCCAATAGCATTCCAAAACATCTTGATGGCCGTCCCAAATAGGTTGAGGTAACAAATGTTGGATTTCCGGGAATAAAGGCAGTGCTTCGTCCTCAGGTTCCCTCTTCAAGAATCGATTTCGTTTTACTAATCTATTCCTAACATCGGTATTTAAAATAGCATCTTCTTGTTGCTGATGAGGCAGATCCTCAAATTTTATTTTAGTCATTAAAATCAAATCATAAATATTTTTCGAGTTCCCTATAAAACTAATCCATTTCAATTATTTTTAATTTTACTCCAATCTTTTATCATATATTTTTTTAATCTCTTTCTTTATTTCTGCGAGTTTTTCACCTCGTAAAGGAAAGAAAAGTAAAATTAGAAATCCAATAATCAATAAAATTATTGGAACAAGCGCAACTCCAAGTTGGATGCCCAGAACTGCGCTTTCGATTTGTAATTCAGCCGCTCCATTATATCCCATAAAAGTAATGATCAATGTAAAGAGAAAAATCATGACCTGTTTGTTTGGGGTTATAAAAATCGCGTTGATTCCCATAAAAGTTCCTTCATTTCTATTTCCTGTTTTTAATTCGTATTCATCAATAACATTTCCAAAAATGGGTGTAGAAAGGATCCAGAAGGCGGCATTTCCCATATTAACAATCAAGTAAAATATTATTGATAGTACAAAAATCCTGGTTAATAAAAGACCAAGAAAAGCAATAATGCTAATCGTTATGAAAATCAAAAGGGTTTTCCTTGCGCCTAACTTCTTAGTGATGACTTGTACTAAGTAATATGCGAGAAAAGTAAAGGGTAATGTAAGACCACTTACCAAAGCAACTTCAGTTCCTGTAGCTTTAATAACATCTTCAAAATAAAAAAGCTGAAAGGTTATAACAGTTGAGGAAACGGCGCCCATTACAAATTGAAAAACGATATAAAAGATGAAGGTTTTAGATTTAAAAACATCCTTTATTAGCTGTTTTAATTTTGGAAATGTTTGTCCCCTGTATAATTTGAGAGGTTCTTTTATCCCCTTCACCCCTAAAATTGCAACACCAACACCAAGAACTCCCACAATAGTAAAGATTATATAGAGGATTGGTAAAGGAGTAGTTCCGGTTAGAAAAATCAAAAGTAACAGATAAGAGAAAATACCTAAAATTGTTTGGAATACTAAGCTTACCGTTACAAGCGAAGCTCTCTCATTATCGTCATCCGTAATCGTAATCAATAGGGCTCCCCTATTAATACCAAACGTGGCACTTCCAGTGTCATGAAGAGATAGTCCAATAAATAAAACAAAAAAGATCGCCATGTGAGGAACGCCAGGATTCATGAAAATCATTAAAAAATATCCAATAGCCACCAGAGGAATGGATCTAAATAACCAAATTTTTCTTTTTCCTTTCCCTTCAACAGGCTTTGTTCTATCTGAATAATACCCTATTATTGGATCATTAATTGCATTTATTATTGCAAAAATTAATTGAGCGAATCCAAACAGAAGAGCGGGAAATAATAGAAAGTCGGTATAATATTTTAACATGGCTCCATCTATCATACTCCCTATAAATGTAAATCCAGCTATTGAAATTCCATAATAAGCTTTTTGACTAAATGGAACTTTATGAAATGTAATATCTCTTTCTTGCAGACCCGTATCCTTTTTTTCTGACATTTAAACCATTCTAATAGTGTTCTTTACATTTATTAATAATTAATTTGGGATTTGTAATAATAATTATTTATAGTATTATGGGAATGACAGCCCGCTTATAAGTTCAAGCATGAAAAATGTAAATTAAAATTTAACTATTGATGAAAGAAATAATAATTCTAATAAATTTTTCAAGATTTGCATTCTATAAGGTATTTTATTAATAACAAATATTCTTATAGAGTAGGATTAACAGATTTTTTCATTTTCTGTTTTTTCATTTTCTATAAATTTCTTATTTTTCTTTAGTGAGTATTTTCTCTCTTCGAAATAGGAGAGGGCTAATGAAGAAAAGAATTATATCGATAATTGCGAGAATTGCGGAAATAATGAAGAGGTTATTGATTTCTAGCGAGATAAAACCAGTTTCACTTAGAAAATAGATTACCCCAAATGGGATAACTAGGAGTAGTCCCAGTTGTTGTGCGGTACGTACATCGTTGACCCTGATCGATATGACAATACTTGACTCGATGGACAATATCGCCGCAAGTGGGACTACTAATAACATTATAATTCCCACGATCCAATTTGGAAAATACAAATAGCCTAAATAATTGTAAGTTACTATGTCCATCAGGGACATAAAAACCACAGCACTGAAATAGATCGCTGTGATGGGTGGCAAGAACGCAGCGATGCTTTTTCCAAGCAGAATCTCCCCATCTGTGGTGGGCGTTGCGAGTAAAGGTTCAAAACTCTTCTCCACTCTTTCTCCCACTAAACTGTACGATGCAATCGCAGTTGGAAGAACACTCGCCACGATGATAAAGAAGAAGGAGAATGCGTTTAAGAGGGATATTAATACGGCAGTGGGAATATTATGACGCGTTTCAACTAAGTAGATAATCAGAGGTAAACCAATTGCTATAAGAAGTGGAAAAAGGATGATTGAAATAATTAAGCTCTTATTTTTTCTTAATACACTAAACTCTTTTCCTACTATGATCCATGCTTGCAATAATCTCATTTTTCCTCATTCACTATTTTCAGGTAAATATCTTCTAAACTTGGCCTGAGCTCGGTAACGGACTGAATATTACCACCTGCTGACGCAATTGCTTGTACATAACCAGGATTTTCTTTTTCAGCACTGACCACATCTATAATCAGTCTGTTTCCATCAATAACAACATTCTTTGGTTTAAGCCTTTTCACGGCTTCTACAATCGAGTCCTTGACTTTTTCAAGCTGAATTACAGTTTTAATACCCCAGAATGACTCTTCCATCTGCTCTGGAGTGCCTATAGTTAATAACCTCGTCTTTAATATTCCAATCCTATCGCAAATTCTTTGCGCTTCGTCAAGATTATGCGTATTGAGAAATATGGTTTTTTTTTCTTTCTTGAGTTCAAGGATGATATCTCTCACCGTTTTTGATGATTCCGGATCTAGATTCGCAGTAGGCTCATCAAAGAATAATATCTTAGGATCGTGAACCAGTGCCCGGGCTATGGCAACTTTCTTTTTCATGCCCTTAGAAAATGTTCCAACGGGCAGATCCTTTTTATCCCATAATTCAAACATTTTTAAGAAGTGCTCGATACTATCTTTCCGTTTCGCCTCTGTGCATCCATACAATTTGCCATAAAAGTCAAGGTTCTTGTAAGCACTGAGATCATCATAAAGGCCAACTTCATCGGGCACAAGGCCTATAATCTTCCTAATCTTCAATGAATCCGCTTTGTTACCAATATCGTATCCATCTATTCTTGCATCCCCACTTGTCTTTGAAATCAGACAGCTTAACATTCTTACGGTTGTTGTCTTACCTGCTCCGTTTGGTCCAAGGTATCCGAATACTTCTCCCTCTTCTACATGGAAGGTAAGTTCCTCAACCGCAGTTATGTTACCGAATTTCTTAGTGAGGTTCTTAATATCTATCAAGGTTCTACCAACTTACTTATATGTTTAAGGGTATATAAATTTGATGTGTGTATATTCTTCTATTTTAAAAAAAGAATGAAGCTTCACTATAGTATATATATTCTCTTATAAAAAATAGCTAATACATATATTAACTATAAGCTATTTTATAATAAAAAAAAATTAAAAAAAGTTTGTTATTTAAAGTATCTTTTCATTTAGGGAATGACAACCCACCATCATAAAATGATCATTTTGTACTCGTTATTTATCAGTTGCTGATTACAGGTGAATGTTGAAGATATTTTGTGTTTTTTACTTGCTTTAGCATAAACTCGGCTAAATCTGCACTAGATATCCGCAACCCCACTTCGCCCTTACCAAGATAGCCTACTCTGACTCTTCCTGCTTTTGGATTATTGTTGAGCGTGGTCAAGCGTAGGATCGTCCAATCTAGATCGGACTTGCGTACAGTCTCTGCGACACTAATTATCTCTTCGTATACTGCACGCATCGTGAACTTAACGAGGTTAACTAAAACCTTTGCTTTGAAATCGGGCAAGTCGTTCGGATCTTTAAGGCTCAAGGTTGAGGAAACAATCAATCTGCGCACACCATATTTATTCATCGCGTCAATAATATTTTGCATTCCTCGTGTGATAGGTTTATATTTTGAGTCGCCTCGTGGACCCAATACACTAATGACTGCATCTGCCCCATTAACTACTTGCTCAATCATCATTTGATCAGCTAACTCACCTTCCACAATCGTCAGGTATTTATGCTTAAATTCGAGCTTGGATGGGTTACGAACATATGCTACAACATGGTTTCCTGCTGCAAGGGCTTGTTCAATAAGTTGTTTGCCTGTTCCACCAGTTGCTCCAAAAATAGTGAATTTCAATTTTTCTCTCTTTTACATGATTAGTTATTAGTGATTACAGTATCGATAATCTTTCCATCTCGCATTTTAAACATTCTTTCAGCAAGAGCACCAACCATAGGATCGTGAGTGACCATTAAAATCGTTTGATTTAGCTCTAAATTAAGCTCTCGAAGTAATTTAACTATTTCCATACCCATTTTAGTATCAAGTTCACCTGTTGGCTCATCAGCGATTAAAATGGAAGGTTCATTACATAAAGCTCGTGCGATCGCAACTCTTTGCTGTTCCCCTCCTGAAAGTTCTGAGGGAAGATGATCTTTCTTCTCACTTAAGCCTACAAGATCAAGAAATTTATTAACATTTCTTTTAATTTCTCTTTTTGTTCTACCTGCAAAAAGCATCGGAAGTTCCACATTTTCATAAGCTGAAAGAACTGGTACTAGATTATAAAATTGGAAGATGAAGCCAATTTCTTTAAGCCTTAAATTTGTGCGTTGGGTATCGTTCATATGAGCAACATTTGTTCTATTGATGTAAACAACCCCACTTGTAGGATTATCGAGAGCCCCAATCATATTTAAAAGAGTGGTTTTCCCAGAACCTGACGGTCCCATAACTGAAACAAATTCGCCCTTCTTAACATCTATGCTAACACCATTTAATGCTCTAATTTCAATTCCTTCAGTAATATTATAAACTTTAGTTAAATCAACAGTTTGGATCATTGTAGTAGGGCTCACTAATTCGTGGTCTTTGATTTCTTGAAGTACAGAATTTAAAAACTGAATTTCCCTACTCTTTTTAGCTTTCCCCATTTTTTATATCTCCAAGTTAGAGTTGATAAATTTCTTCAATTGGGATTCCTCCATTTTTTTCACTAGTGAATTCTCCATCAGTAAGCGTTATAATTCTATCTGCTACTTCTGCAATTCTTCTATTATGGGTAACCATTATAATTGATTCCCCAGAATTCTTTAAATCAAGGAACACTTTCATAATATTGGTTGTTGTTTCAGTGTCGAGCTCACCAGTAGGTTCATCGGCAAGAACTATAAGGGGTTCGTTAACTAAAGCCCTCGCTATCGTGACTCTCTGTTGCTCTCCACCAGACATCTGGGTTGGAAGATGTTCCATCCTTTCCTCTAATCCAACCCGCTTTAAAAGATTTCTAACTTTTTCTTTTCGAAAATTCGAATCCTTTTTATCTAACATCAAGGGAAGTTCCACATTCTCATATGCTGTAAGAATTGGAAAAAGATTATAGAATTGAAAAATTAGTCCAATCTTTCTCAATCGCATTTTTTTGTGTTGTTTGTTGGTCATTAGCATTATATCCAGTCCCATTCCTTCAGCATTAACATTATATATAATCTTACCTGAATCTGGGTAATCAAGTGCACCTAAGCAATTTATCAAAGTTGTTTTCCCCGAACCAGATGGACCTACAATGGCAATAAATTCACCTTTCCTAATTGTAAGATTAACTTTGTTCAGAGCTGTGATTGTGGAATTACCTATAGTGTAAGTTTTGGTGAGATCTTTTACAATCAGAACTATACTGGGATCAATTCTAATTGCTTTTGCCGTTGCTTTTTTTTCTTTATTCATCCTCACTTTTCTTCACTCTTTTCATTAATTGACACCTTTAGAACCTCTTCAAGTTTATTTAAATCAATCACCGTGTTCTCACCGCGTCTATTATATTCAGGTTTGCTGCCCATTTTGCCGGATATCGTGAGCCCAGAATTACAGTAATTAAAACTACTGCTACAACACTAAAAATCGTTAGCCAAGGTATCGTCCAAGTAACAGTTAGAAAACCTCCTGTGGGCATAGCGTTGACCATTAGAGTGCCCTGAACTAAGCCCGCAAATATACCTGTAATTACACCGAGAAGTGCTAAAATTAATGTTTCTCCAGAAATTGATCTTATCACGCCTTTTTTACTTAGACCTATCGACCTCAGCATTCCTATCTCTCTTCTGCGTGCCATTGTTGTAAGTAAACTGTGTAGAGTAAGGCCAATCATGGCTATTATTATAGAAAAGATAAGCAATCCATATGTTATGAAGGTCATTAAATTAATCATAGTACCAAAAGTGGAACTAATAAAAGATTTGGTAAACGAAAATAGAATAAGATAACCTCGATCTTGGATGAAATTAATTATTTCTTCTAAAACATCTTCATCGTTCACTCCTTCTTCCACCCAGGCAAACCAGTCATAAACATTAGTCCTAATTGCAAGAGATAAGCTTTTGAGATCTAAAATTGACCAATCTCCCCCTAGATCTTGCAATAACAAGTTTTTATAAGTTGATATATTTTCAGGGTGATCACAGTGAACTAACACCGAAGTTATCACATCATTAGAATAATTGGATCCTCTAGAATCAGGATATACAACATTTCTGGTTTTTTCGTAATTTAAGTAGATTGAATTTCCACTAATATCATATCCCGTTTCAAAACCAGCAAACCAATTGTATTTTTCGGTATTATATAATGTGGGTGCTTCTATAATTCCAATGATTTCAAATTTTGGCCATGTTGAGGAATCTATTGAATATGCAGATCTTGCTACTCCAAATTTCAGACTATCAATAGTTAAATTATAGTTATTATAATATGTGGAATTATGACCTACTATTCTTAATTTGATATTATTCATTGGATCAACATATAAGTGGTTTAAATCGAAAGTAAAAGAATTATTTGTCTCAACAATGTTATTTATGGAGCCTAATTTTTCAAATGTATTAGTGTAAATATTAAATGCTTCCAAATCAAGCTCATCAACAGTGGAATTTACTGATGTTTCAATTGTAACATTGATAGCCTTATAAATATTAGGCGTAAGCAAACTTGTTGTAAGATTAAACGCAAGCCACTCCTGGTTACTCACAATTGATAGGTATATATCATCAGAGAGTAATAACTCCGCTGTACTGCCTGATACTGCGGTAAAATTATTCAAATCAATTGCCGTAATGTATGGAAAATTTCCTGCGTATATAGTATCTAATATAAATTCTTGTGGAAAAATAGTTATATTATCACCGATTTCTATTGTAGGATTAAGATTCATGAATGTTTCATCAACTACACATACATTTTGCGTAGTGTTTAGAAGCTCTTCCATTGTTTCTCCAGAAAATCCAGAACCTTTGTTAACAAGAGTATTATTTCCAAAATAAGAATCAGATTTTAGTTTTCCGTTTGAATTTGTATGAATTCCTGTGACTGATGTTGTATAGTCAAGGATTGAGGCGTTAAATGATGTAAGTGTAAAGTAATCCATTCTTGTAGTATAGTAATCAATTCCGTTAATGCTATTAAGTATATCCTCAACAGTCGAGAAATTAAACCAATTAGCCTGAACCAAATCTAACATAGGATTCCCAGTTTGCGTTAATTGTCTGAATACCATATCAGTTCCTCCACCAGGTAGGTTTTTATTTGCAATCTCCTCATAACTCTCCCAAGAAATAAACATGTTATAAGATTTACCTTCGCTTTGAAATCCAAGGATATCAAGAGATGAAAATCCTTGAAGAGTACTAATTATTGCTATAACACTCATATTTACTACAGTGGTATCTTCTTGTATATTATAATCATTAGCTGTAAGAATTGCAGTTAAATTTGCATAGCTAAGACCTAGGGAAAATTTTACAGATATTTCTTCGCCTACTTTAACGTTATAATCATTAGCAAAATTTTCATCGATAATAATATTATTACCATCTTTGATTTCATCCATCATTTCACCAAGAGTCATTGTATTAGGAGAATTTATAACCGTAGTCAGATGTTCTTTAACCTTAGCTGTGTCTAATACATTTATGGTAATAGAGCTATTATATTCACTATCAAGTAAGCTATGGCCAATCCAGTCACTTTCAATTTGAACTTGTGCATTTTGATGACTTACACCCATAACATCTTCTACTCCTGGCTGTTTTATTAGCCCATCTTCAAAATCCCTGGGAGTATTAAATGTATATACTCGAATATCCGCACCCATAAAGTCATTGACAGTAGTAAACACCCCTGCTCTCATAGAATCCATCATAACGCTCATTCCTATAAGAAAGCTAGTTGTTAAAGCGATCATTGCGAAAGTAAGAGTCGTTCTCTTCCGATGTCGTAATATATTCTTTTCGGTTAATAATTTTGTCTCCCGAAGATAAAAAGAAAACAAGAATACAAAGATTTTATTAAATGGTTTTATACTAAGAGCTAATATCCAAATAATCCCGAATAAGATTAATAGAGGGGAAAACATCGATGTTACCATAGCATCACCTCCTTGAGGTGGACCACCTCCAGTAAACTCGAACTCGACTGTTCCAGAAGATGAAAATGTGAGCCAAAAACCATAGACAATAATCAAAATTCCTAAAAGAAAGAAAAGTAGTCTTCTCCAATAATGCTTTTTCTCCCTTTTAGACTTTTTTTCGATTGGATTTAAACACTCTATAATTGGTTTTCGACTTGCTTTCCAACTAGGGTAAATTGAAGCGATAAGGCAAGAAATTAGTCCTATCATAAATGTAAGTATCAAAGTTGATGGATATAAAACAATTTGAAACTCCGAAATTGAAAACCCACCTAACTGCGATGTAATACCCTTAATTCCCTCAATGGTTACTGTAAAGATTACTTGCGATATTAGTAACGAAAGTAGTGTTCCAATTGACGTTCCAATTACCCCCATTACTGTACCTTGTGTTAAGAACATTTTAAATGTTTCAGATTTAGATGCTCCTATTGCTTGAAACATTCCTGTTTCGTACTCTTGTTCTTTTTTAATAATGTTAAAAATGTTCATCATCAAAATAACTGAAAGTACTAATGCAATAATCCCAAACATCAAAAACATAGTACTCATAGTACTCATTGTAGTTTCTATCATCTCTAAATCGTCTGATTTTAAGTCATTAACTCTCCAATCTCTTCCATCATTGAGAGCATCTAGATTAGATGTTATTTCTTCGGTAACAGATGAAACACTGTATATATCATCAACACCTACAACACCTAAATTATATTCACCAGAATGGTCTTCTATACCATCTACAAGCTCATGTGTATTATTAATATTTGCAAATATCCCTGGTCCTCCTAAATCCGTTGAAAAACCTAACGATTCTGAATCAAAATCCCGAGCTTCGCCAATATCTCGTATTATAGCAACAACAGTATATTCAAGCCATGTTCCTGTATCTAAAGGATTATACCCTAACTCTGTTCCATTAACAGGAAAAATCCATATGCTATTACCTGCGTCAAGATCTTTACTTATTTGAATTTTTAATGCTTCCGAAATTACCAAAACATTTTCATTGTTAATTGGATCAACATATTCAAGAAGCTCTTCAACTGATTCTCCATCACTAACTGAATCTAGAATATATGGTTTCGCACCTAATTCATATTCATCTGGATCTTGATGATCAATACCATATATCTCGGTTCTAGTACTATTATCTACTTGGTTTCCAGCATCAGTTGCGCTAACGAAAATGTTAAATCCAGAGATCCTATAGGCTAGCGAATCAATGTGTTGTATATCTCTTATTTCATTATTAATTTCATTGGGATCAAACCAACCATCAGTACTATTTGCAGATTTAATGAGAATATCTGCTGTACCCATTTGTTCATCAATTGTATCTAACATCATTACTTCGAATGAATCGGAGACGATCATTACGCCCCCAAACAAAGCGACACTAATGACAAGGGTTATTGTTGTTAAAATATAGCGTACTTTACGTCTTTTCATATTACGTAATGCGATTTTTGATATTACACCCATATTCTTATTTTCTCGCTTATTTGTTTCTTAATTCTTAAAATTATTATTTAATAAAAAAATATGAGGTCGCAAATT
>JABUBN010000147.1_pt1 | contig 18675 bp, 18 predicted proteins | sample 7240341 | NCBI WGS metagenome assembly JABUBN01 (sample SAMN07256345, study PRJNA390944) | subsurface metagenome | isolation source: Methane hydrate marine sediment | place: Pacific Ocean: Eastern North Pacific, ODP site | reverse complement strand
ATAGTTCAGAAAATTTCTCATGTAGTGACTGAACGTCCATAATTAAGTCGTTTTAAAGTCAGAGAAACAAATGTAGTAAAAAAACAAGCAAACCTTAGAGAGCAGAAACCGTACCAGGCACCATTAAATCAGCAACAGATTCACTGAGAAAAATCTATCTTTGCTATTTATCGAATACAGATTTGAAATGGTGGGATTACAATGTTCAGGATAATCAGGGATAACAGTCTGGGTTTTGTTTTGTATGCTGTATTGCTATTTGCGGGATTTTTACTGGTGGCAGCAGTGCCAAGGCTGGAATTGCATGTTTTACTGAACAGCGGCCATACCAGATCACTGGATATATTCTTCAGGCAGCTCACGCTGCTTGGGAATGGCTGGTTTGCAGTTATTTTTTCGATGCTGTTCCTCTTTATCCGGTTCAGGTTTTTTTTTATGTTGATTTTGTCATACAGTGTATCCGGACTGATGGCACAATTCCTGAAAAGGGTAATATTTCCGGATGTGCTGAGGCCGGCAGCATTCCTGGATCAGATGCCCGGACTGGACCTGATGCCTGCGGTTGATCTGCATCATACCTTAAGCTTTCCCTCAGGGCATACTACCACCGTCTTCGCTATCCTGCTGCTCACCGGATTCATTCTCAACAGAAAATATGCAGTATTTGGATTGATGTTTCTGGCCTGGCTGGCAGGAATGTCAAGGGTTTACCTGTCCCAGCATTTCCTGATCGATGTTTTGGGAGGATCCATCCTCGGAGTTTTTTCAGCTTTGTTTTTTTATTGGTATTTTAGAAAATCAAAATCTTCATGGCTTGACCAATCATTGACAGGTATAGCAAGGAGGAAAATTTATAAATAAGAAGTGCTCAAAGAACGGCCCATCATTACTGAAATACTGATCGCACTTGGCGCGCTGGTATTGTTTGTTCCTTTCCTGGGTGGGGTTCACCTGTTCGACTGGGACGAGATTAACTTTGCCGAATCTGCCAGGGAGATGATCCTGACGGGTAACTTTCTTACCGTACATATTGACTTTGAACCATTCTACCAGAAACCCCCACTCTTTATCTGGATGCAGGTATTGTCCATGAAGCTCTTCGGGATCAATGAATTTGCAGCCAGGTTTCCGAATGTGATCTGCGGAATGATCACCCTGGTGGTTCTTTACCGGACCGGGAGGAGGATCTACGACACCGGGTTTGCATGGTTCTGGGTACTCAGCTACATCGGTACCATACTGCCTTTTTTGTATTTCAAATCAGGCATTATAGATCCCTGGTTCAACCTTTTTATCTTCACATCCCTGCTGAATCTGATCCGCTTTCTGGATGCAGAAAGAGGTGAAAAACGCTGGCAAAACCTGGTTCTTTCCGCTGTTCTTCTTGGAATGGCCAACCTGACCAAGGGTCCCGTTTCCCTTTTACTGTTTGGCTTGACCGTAGGTGTATTCTGGGTCGTAAACAAATTCAGGTTAAGGATCCTGTGGAGTGAGATCCTCCTATTTCTGCTCATGCTCTTAGTGGTTGGCGGTTTATGGTTCTTTATTCAGGTAGCCATTGGGAACTTCAGCGTGATCCTTGATTTTATCCGGTATCAGATACAGCTTCTCAGAACTGAAGACTCCGGTCATGGCGGATTTCTGTTCTACCATTTTGTCGTTTTGTTAGCAGGCGTATTTCCGGTTTCAGTTTTTGCACTCAAGGCATTTCGCAGGAGCTATTATGATGCCAATTCCCAGAAACGCTTTAAACGCTGGATGATCATTCTTTTCTGGGTGGTCCTGCTTATCTTTTCACTGGTGAAAACAAAAATCGTTCACTATTCGTCCCTCTGCTACCTGCCTTTAACTTTCCTTGGAACCTACGTGATCTATAAGATCATTCACGAGAGGATAAAGAATTACCGTTGGCTGAATATCATTTATGCAGTGCTTGGCATGATCATTGGGCTTGCATTTGCCATCATCCCCATACTTGCATCAAGAATAGATGATATCCTGGCATTGGGATATTTCCCGGACCCGTTTACCCAAGCGAATTTAAAAGCAGATGTTTATTGGAGTGGTTTCGAGGGACTGATCGGGCTGCTGTTCATTCTCGGGATCATTACAAGCCTTGTCCTGCTGAGGAAAAATAAAAAAATCGCATACTATGCCATGCTTCTCAATGTAACCCTTTTCATAAACCTTGCCTTGTTTTTCACAGCCGGGAAAATTGAGGGTTATTCACAGCATGCACTGATCGAATTCTGCAAAGAAAGAAAGGGGGAGGATGTCTATGTACATACCCTGGGAATGAAAAGTTATGCACATTTGTTTTATACGGCCAAGCCCGTCCCTGAAAATGAGCAATCCCAGGATCTTGACTGGTTACTCAAAGGAAAAATTGACAAGCCGGCGTATTTTATTTTACGCAGTAAAACCCTGGAGCACTTCCAGCAATCGAATCCTGAACTGAACCTGCTTTACGAGAAGAATGGATTTTCCTTTTGCATACGGGAACCTGGTAATGATAATGGTAATAGAGTAACATATGATTAAAGATAGAAGGATAGCCGTAGTTATGCCTGCCTATAATGCAGAGAGGACCCTGGAAGCTACGTTCAGGGAGATCCCCTTTGATATTGTGGATCACGTTATCCTGGTCGATGATAAGAGCAGTGATCAAACGGTAAAGGTGGCAAGGGGCATGGGCATAAAGCATATCATAGAACACGATGAAAACAAAGGTTATGGAGGAAATCAGAAGACCTGTTATTTGACTGCACTTGATCTCAAAGCTGATATTGTTGTGATGCTTCATCCTGATTACCAGTATGATCCGAGATTGATCCATTCCATGTGCTACCTGATTGCGAACGGTGTTTACGAGGTAGTCCTTGGTTCCCGGATCCTGGGCAGGGGAGCATTGAAAGGCGGGATGCCCCTGTATAAGTATATTGCTAACCGTTTTCTGACACTGTTCCAGAATTTTCTTACCAGGCAGAAATTATCAGAATATCATACAGGCTACCGTGCTTTCTCGGCCAATGTCCTGCAGGGGATAAATTTTCAGGTAAATTCTGATGATTTTGTATTTGATAACCAAATGCTGGCCCAGATCTTTTATGCCGGATTTGAAATTGCAGAAATTACCTGCCCGACCAAGTATTTTAAAGAAGCATCATCCATTAATATCAAAAGAAGTATCAGATATGGACTGGGGGTCATGGGTGTCTCCATCCGTTATTTTCTTGCGAAGACGGGAATTGTTAAAAGCAAAATATTCATCAATTAAAGTAGATATCACTGTGATCATTCGTACAAAATCCTATCCAAGGGCAGCATTGCTGGGAAATCCCTCGGATGGCTACTATGGCAAAACCATTGCCTTTCTTTTTAAGAATTTCTCTGCCAATGTGATCCTGTATGAGACACCTGAGCTGGAGATACTGCCGGCTGATTATGATTCAAATGTATTCGATAGCATCTCAGAGCTGAACGAAGATGTAGTATTATTTGGTTATTATGGTGGCATACGGCTTCTAAAGGCAGCGGTTAAACGGTTCTATGATTATTGCATGAAGGAAGAAATCAAACTCCATAATCGAAATTTCACCCTGCGGTATTCTTCGGATATTCCTTACCGGCTTGGACTGGCAGGGTCAAGTGCGATCATTACAGCATGCATCAGAGCCCTCATGGAATATTACCAGGTTGAGATCGAACCATACAAAATGGCCAACCTTGTCCTGTCGGTTGAAACAGATGAACTGGGTATTGGAGCCGGACTCCAGGACAGGGTAGCCCAGGCCTATGAGGTACCTGTGTTTATGGATTTCAACAGGGAGATCATGGAATCACGGGGCTACGGCATTTATGAACCCATTGAAAGAAAATATCTGAAAAACCTGTATATCGCCTATCAGAATGATCTTTCAGAAGGTTCTGAGGTGGTTCATAATGATTTCAGGGAACGATATAACTTTGGTGTCAGGGAGGTAGTGGATGCCATTGACAGCTGGGCTAATATCACCATCCGGGGCAAACAGGCCCTGGAGTCAGGAGACAGAGAGGGACTGAAACAGCTGATTGATGAGAATTTTAATCTGAGGAAATCCGTTATGAATATCAGCAACAAAAACATTGATATGGTGGAACTTGCCAGATCAACCGGTGCCTCCGCCAAATTCACCGGTTCCGGTGGAGCCATTATCGGTACTTTTGAGGACGAGAATACATATGAGAGCCTGAAGGAAAAACTGGGTAAAAACAATATAGCAACCATTAAACCAGAAATTTTATAAGCAGTTCACATCATGTTCAGAATTAATAAAGCAGTTATCCCGGCCGCCGGGTTCGGAACACGTTTTCTTCCTGCGACCAAATCACAGCCCAAAGAGATGCTTCCCATAGTCGATAAGCCCACCATCCAATATGTGGTAGAAGAGGCTGTCGAGGCTGGTATTACTGATATCCTGATGATCATAGGAAAAGGTAAAAGGGCCATTGAAGAGCATTTTGACAGGAACATGGAACTCGAATACCAGCTGGAAGAAAAGAAACAATACGAATTGCTCGAGGAGATACGCTCCATTACCCAGCTGGCGGATATTCATTTCATCTGGCAGAAAGAATTAAGCGGGCTGGGTGATGCGATCAGGTATGCCCGCCATCATGTTAATAACGAGCCTTTTGCCATCCTGCTGGGCGATACGCTGATAGATAGCAGTTTTGGATCTGTCACCAGGCAACTGATCGAGGTATTCAGAAAATACAAAGGTTCTGTCGTGGCCCTGGAAGAAGTTGACCGGGAGATGGTAAGCAGATATGGGATTATTGACGGATCGGAGGTTGAAGAAAATGTTTTCAAAGTTTCAGACTTCATTGAAAAACCATCTGTCGAGGAATCCCCATCGAACCTGGCCATTGCCTCAAGATATATCTTCACCCCTGATATCTTTAATTACCTGCAACGTGTACAACCTGGCAAGAATAATGAGATCCAGCTGACAGATGCCATGCATTTGATGCTGCAGGATCATCAGATGTACGGTTTGAAATTTGACGGTATCAGGTATGATATAGGTAACAAACTGGATTTCCTGAAAACGAATGTGATCTATGGTTCGAAAAGAGAGGACCTGGGTGCTGATTTCCTTGTGTGGCTGAAACAATTTGTTGATAATCAATAATTCCCGGTTTTAGCAAAAAACCTTATTTTTAAATAATCAATCAATAAACGCTATTATGAAGAAGACACTTAAAATCCTGAATGGAATGCTTATTATGGCTCTATTCATTGCTTCCTGTGTGACAGAACCCTGGACACCCCTGTTCAATCCCAATAACCTGGATGATTTCACACAGCTGGGTGGCGAGGCTATTTATGAATTGGAGGATGGCGTGATCATCGGGACAACAGTAGCCAATACCCCAAATAGTTTCCTGAGTACGAAAGAGATGTATGGAGATTTTATCCTCGAATTCAAGGTCATGGTTGACACCCTGTTAAATTCTGGTGTCCAGATCCGCAGTAATTCCTATCTCAACGGAAGGGTGCATGGATACCAGGTGGAGATTGATCCATCACCCAGGGCTTATAGTGCTGGTATATATGATGAGGCACGAAGAGCCTGGTTGCATGATCTTTCGGAAAACGAGGCCGGCAGGAAGGCATTTAAGAATGGGAAATGGAACCTGTACCGGGTAGAGGCCATTGGCAATACTATCAAGACCTGGATAAATGGGGTCATGTGTGCCAACCTGGTGGACGAGGCAGACGACAGTGGATTTATTGCCTTTCAGGTTCATAGTGTCAATGCAGAGGAAAATCCTGCGACAGTGGGTGTGCAGGTGAAATGGAAAAATGTCCGGATCATAACTGAAGACCTGGAAAATTATCGTTTCAGGGGAGAGGATCCCATACCTGCTAAAGAGGTATTACTTACGAATCAACTGACAAAAGCCGAAAAAGCCGATGGCTGGGAGATGCTGTTTGATGGTAAGTCCACCGAAAAATGGAGAGCTGCCCACAAAGAAACATTTCCCGAAAAAGGGTGGACAGTAGAGAATGGCTTGCTGGCATTGCATGCAGAGAGTGGAGGGGAATCCACCGAAGCCGGAGACATTGTTACCCTGGAACAATTTTCAGATTTTGAGCTGAACCTGGAATTCAACATCACACCCGGCGCGAACAGCGGAATAAAGTATTTTGTCACAGAAGGGGAAAAGACTGCAGGTTCTGCCATCGGCCTGGAGTATCAGATACTGGATGATGAGAAGAATGAGGATGCCAGTAATGGCATAGACGGTAACCACACCGTTGCTTCACTTTATGACCTGATCCCGGCAGGGGAAAAATATGTCAGGGAACCCGGACAATGGAACATGGTTAGGATCGTCTCCAAAGACCGCAAAGTGGAGCACTGGCTGAACGGAAGGAAACAGTTTGAATATGAACGTGGATCAAAGGCATTCAGAGACCTGGTTGCGATCAGTAAGTATAAAGTCTGGGAGAATTTTGGAGAGGCGGATGCCGGATATATTCTGCTGCAGGAGCATGGACATGATGTTTTTTTCAGGAATATCAAGATTAAAAGGCTCAAACCTTAAATACTAAACAAATCATGTTATGAAGGACACACAAAGAATCCAGACAAAACACTTTCAACTGACCCTGCTGATAACTGCCGTGGTAATCCTGGGAAGCTGCGGCTCAAAACAAAAACAGGTAAGCGACGATTCGGAATCATCCCTTAAGAAGGGGGTGGTCCTGGTTGATTACCGTGAAAAGCATAAGGTGGATATATTTATTGATGGAGATTTGTTTACATCGTACATCTATCCCACGGATCTTGAAAAACCTGTCCTGTTTCCCATTCGTGATGCAACGGGGACAATCATCACCCGGGGCTTCCCGCTTGATCCGAGAGAAGGGGAAAGGGTAGATCATCCCCACCATGTGGGTTTGTGGTTTAATTTCGGTGATGTGAATGGTTATGACTTCTGGAATAATTCAAAAGCCATCCCGGAAGAGAAGAAGGGGCATTATGGCCGGGTCTTGCACCGGGGCGTAAAACGTGCTGAAAGCCGTGATGACGGGGGCGTACTTGAAATTGCAGCTGACTGGCAGGTGCCGGGTGAGGAGGACAGATGGCATACCGTACTGCAGGAACAAACCATATTCGAGTTCAGCGGTGATGAAGATACCCGCAGCATAGACCGGATCACCCGTCTGACCGCCCAGGAAGATCAGGTTGTATTCACCGACAACAAGGAAGGATTGTTTGCTGTACGATTAGACAGGGCATTCGAGTATCCATCAGATAAACCGCAGATCTATACGGATACTGATGGCAATCCCACAGCGGTTAAAGTCATGGATAATAAGGGCAAGAACGGTCACTACAGGAATAGCGAAGGGGTGGAAGGAACAGAAGTATGGGGCAAAAGGGCTGTGTGGACTTCCTTATCATCCAACGTGGGGGATGAGGATATTACCATAGCCATCTTTGATCATCCGGATAACCCGCAACATCCTTCCTTCTGGCATGCCCGGGGTTATGGATTATTCGCGGTAAATAACCTTGGAGCTGTTGTATTTGATGAAAATAATGAACCATTCAGGTTGGAACTTGCCCCCGGTGAATCTATCGTTTTCAAACACAGGGTCTATATTACATCCTGGTATCATGCCTCGGATGAGCAGCTGAATACACAGTTTGCCGATTTCAGCAGGAAATAATATCAGCACAGCAGACCACAAGAAAAATATCCTGGTGGCTTATGATTATTTGTGAGGGGTTAGAGCTTCACCCTGTTTCCTGACTGATTGCTCTCGACGGCAGCTTCGATAACCTGAATGACCAGGTTGGCCTGCCTGGATGTGACTGCCGGTTTTCCTTTTCCGGTCAGCACCTGATATATATTTTCATAGTAGGCTCCGTAGTTGCCTGGCAGGGTTTCATAGGGACCATGGAATGCTCCTATTTCTGTATTTAAAACACCCCATTCTGTTTCAGGCTCCATTCCCCAACCAGGTCCACCGGGCAAGGCGCCTTGTTTCAGGGCTTCCTCCTGGGGATCGATCCCATGTTTCAGGAAGGAACCTTCGGTGCCATGTATAAGATATCTTGGACCCGGTTCCCTGACCAGGTAGCTTGCTTTCAGGGTGACTTTTACATCGGGATAACCCAGCCAGAGGGTAAATGCGTCATCCACCCTGCCACCCGTCCGCTGTATCCTGATATCTGCGTTTACGTATTCCGGTTTGCCAAACAGGACCAGGGCCTGGTCGATCAAATGAGATCCCAGGTTAAATAAAGTACCTGTCCCGGAACCGGGATCTTCCTTCCATGTGTTCTCCTGGATAAAATTCCGGTATCTGTCGAAATGGGCCTCGTATTCAACCAGGCGCCCGAGCATTCCCTTATCCAGGATCTTGCGGATGGTCAGAAAATCACCATCCCACCTGCGATTCTGGAAGACACTCAGGAGGAGATTTTTACCATCTGCAAGGGCTATCAGTTCATCACCCTTTTTGCTATCTTGTACGATAGGTTTTTCAAGAACTACATGCTTGCCAGCCTCAAGGGCTTCTTTTGCCATCTCGTAATGAAAGCGATCCGGCGTATTTACCACAACAAGCTCAATCCTGTCATCTCTCAATAAGTCACTGAAATCCCTTACAATCTTTGCATCCGGGTACCTGGACCGGGACAGGTCACGGGTCCGTTCCAGGATGGAAATGATTTCAAATCCGGGATTTACATACAACAGGGGAGCATGAAATACCTGGCCAGACATGCCAAAAGAGGCCAAACCAACACCAATTTTTTGCATTGCATCAAAATTTCGACCAAAATACAATTTAACCTAACCTGAATAATTCTGAGACTACCCCGTTAAACCTTGATCTTTTTTTAGCTTATTCTTACTTAATTCCTTCAAGGCTTCAAGGTTTTCTACGTCAAGTAAATCTTTCATGCGATTTGATTTTTTTTTACATCCAATCAAATCATCAAATCCAATAATTTTTATTTCCACCCCTCCCACATTTGTTTTTATATGGTTCCTGTAACTAGTTTCAAATTCATACTTTATCATGAAAGAATCCAGAAGCTCTATTTTCGTTTTGTCTAGAGGAATCTTTATCATGTGATTATCTACTAAGTATTGTATTGCGTCACTACATTTTGACTTCTCAAATCCAAGAGATTTAAAAGAATTAAAAAGTCTTTTCAGGTTTTTTTCATTGGTGTCAACCCAAATATCCATGTCCATTGTTGAACGAGAATATCCATGAAAGTTTACTGCAAATCCGCCAACAACCATGTAGTCTACTTTATGATCGTTGAAGCTGCTGATTATACCTTTATATTGATCGATGAAGCTCACATTAACTTAAAAATATCAGGGTTGTTGTTTTCTAACTCAAATAAATAGTGTTGGTTAAATTCTGAACAAAACTCTGAAAACTCAGCACACCTTATGAACCTTTCTTCAGCTGTTAATTTCAAACATTCTTTTAGATAATCTATATCAATATTTGAATCTACAGCCATGATTTTTTTATGTTGTTTCCTGAAACTACTGAATTGCCAGTATTTTCAGGGTATACAGAACAAACACCCCTTTATGCAATGATAAAAAATAATTCTGAGACTACCCCATTAAACCTTGATCTTTTTCCTGTATCGGGCAAACCGGTTGAACTTAGTTTTTCCGGAGAAAAGGCCAAGCTTGCAGAATCCCGGGTAAAAAACATTACCCAACCAACAATCACGAATGACCAGAAAATGAAAAAGAGAGAAGAAAGATACTTATTTTGAAGATTAAAAATTAATCAGGTTCAGCCTCTATTTTATGTTAAATATCTGAGTATTTTTGTGACTTAAACAGGACCTGTCCTGAAACTCACTGAATCAACATATTATTCAGATGATCATCCGTATAAAAATGATTTTATCATGAGAAACGCACGAAAAAGAGAGAAAATAAGCCGGTTAATAATTATTGGATTGCTTGTTATTGCAGGTATAAACTCCTGCAAACCAGACAACAAATTTACAGATAGCAAGGCAGAAAGGCCCAGGAATATTATTTTGATGATCGGGGACGGAATGGGCGTGGCCCATGTCTATGCCGGACTGACTGCCAACGGTGGTCATCTGAACCTGGAAAGCTGCCAGTATGTTGGATTTCAAAAAACACACTCTGCCAGTTCCTATATAACTGATTCCGGAGCCAGCGGCACAGCCATGGCAACCGGCAAGAAAACTTTCAACGGAGCCATTGCCGTGGACACAAGCGGGAACAGCGTTAAAACCATTCTCGAAATGGCAGAAGATGAGGGCCTATCTACCGGCCTGGTTGCCACCAGTACCATCACTCATGCCACCCCGGCTTCTTTTGTAGCTCATAACCCCGACCGGGGCAAATACGAAGAAATTGCCCAAGATTTCATAGGGGCCGGTATTGAAGTAATCATCGGAGGTGGCAGGTATCACTTCAATAAGCGTGAAGATGGACTGGACCTGCTTGAACAGTTAAAGGAAGACGGGTACCTGGTAACTGACCAGATCGAAAGGGTGGATCATGGTCATCAGGGCCCCATTGCCGTATTCACAGATTCACTCTCTATGCCACCAGCCTTAAAAGGCAGGGGCGATCTATTGCCACGGGCAACTGAACTGGCCATTGAAAGCGGCCATATGGAGTCCGGGGAGGTTGCCGGAATATTTGGTACGGACGGCCATACGGGTGTCATGGTCCCGGTGTTTGCATATGGACCGGGAGCGGAAAAGTTTGCCGGGATTTATGAAAATACCGATATCTTTAAGAAGATGGCCAGTTTACTGGACCTGGAGTAATTTCCTCAAGATGCCTCAGACTGTTAAATTCAATTCTCTTTCATTGCTGATGGTTTTGCTTCCGGTACTATTTATTGCCGGATGTAATATCACAGGGAAACCTGCAAAAGAGAATGGTCACGGGAATAAACCCGAATTGATCCTCCATACTGATTACCTCGATCAGATATTGCTTGAGAATTCAGGTTTGGTCTGGTTCCGGAATAAATTATGGGCCATTAATGACAGCGGGGGAGAACCGGTGCTGTTTGCCATTGATATGCAAACAGGCAAATGTATTCAGGCCATTTATATTGATGGTGCAATAAACAGGGACTGGGAAGAATTGGCACAGGATGAGAATTTCATATATATTTTTGATATTGGTAATAATTATGGACGCAAGAAAGAACTCACCATTTACAAGGTCTTTAAGGACTCCATCCCGTTCTCCGGAAACGCCAGGATAGCACCTGAAATCATTCACTATCGATACGGCGATATGGAGAAAAACAACGGGTTTCTCTCCAGGAGTCCATATGACTGCGAGGCTGCATTTGCGCTACATGATAGTTTGTACATTTTTACAAAAGATTGGGTAGATCAGCACACGACACTTTACATCTGCCCTGCCAGTCCGGGTTCATACACCCTATGGCCGGTTAAAACCTATGAGGCAGACGGACTGGTAACAGGGGCAGACATCAGTCCGGATAGCAGTTTTATTATGCTGATCGGCTATAAGGATTATGTTCCTTTTGTCTGGGAATTCCGGGATTTTAATTTTACCAATTATACCATGGGATCTGCCAGACGGCTGGATTTTCCCGAATATTACGACCTTCAGACGGAAGGAATTGCCATTCAAACAGCTAAGAGGATCTATATATCCTGTGAAATGTCCTCATTGCCTGCCTCTGTTTATACTTTGAATTTGGGGATTATGTTCGGTGAAGGTCATAATTCTGGTATAATTTCTGTACGTCCTGTATATTAAAGTTTGTTCTGATGAGACATTGCCTGGTTTTTGGACTATTATTTATCACCGGAATGCTGCATGGGCAACATGAATACACTACCGGTAATAAGCGTGCCATCAGTCATTTTGAAACCGGCCGGCAGTATTATATCCTGCTGGATTATATCAGGGCCGAATCCACGCTCAAAAAGGCCATCGTCTTAGAACCTGAATTTATCGAGGCCTGGTTGATGATGGCACAGGTTTATACGGATGCAGGGAAATTGGAAGAATCTGTAGGCTCCTACAGGCGAGCCATCGAACTGGATTCGCTTTTCTTTTCGAATGCATTTTATTTTCTCGGGATGAATGAGTTTGAACTCGGATGGTATAAGGATGCCTACAATCATTTTCAAATGTTCCTGGCATTGGATGATATCAAGGAGAGACTGAAGGAATCCGCCCGGAAAAGAATTGTCTCCTGTGAATTTGCCATTGATGCCATGGAAAATCCGGTACCGTTTGACCCGGTTAATATGGGTCCAAATATCAATACGGAAAATGATGAATACTGGCCAAGCTTATCGGCCGATGAATCAATCATGGTATTTACGATGTTGCTGCCCATCGATGCCGAAAATCCCTTGACCAGGGCCAACAGGCACGAAGATCTTTATTACAGCAGCTATGAAGACGGGGCATGGCAACCTGCCCAAAATGCAGGCAAGCAGCTGAATACCTATGATAACGAGGGGGCACAATCCATCTCTGGTAATGGCAGGTTTATGGTTTTTACGGCATGTGGCAGGGATGACGGATATGGCTTGTGTGATCTGTATTTTTCGGCAAGAGAGGAAGGAAGATGGAGCATCCCGGTCAATATGGGCCCGTCCATAAACAGCAATTACAGTGAGAAACAACCCTCTCTATCTGCTGATGGCAGAGTCATATATTTTACAAGCGATCGTCCAGGTGGATTCGGAAAATATGATTTGTGGATGTCCTCAAGAACACCCGACGGAAAGTGGAGTCCACCAAAAAACCTTGGAGACAGTATAAATTCCGCAGCGTTCGACCAATCCCCTTTTATCCACCCTGACAATAAAACACTATATTTCAGTTCAGTCGGATGGCCGGGTATGGGTGGATTCGATATATATATGTCTCACAGGATCAATGACAGTATCTGGGGCAAACCAGTGAACCTGGGTTATCCCATTAATACGCATCATCACGAAGAAGGATTGATTGTGAATGCCCGGGCAGATATGGCTTATTTTTCATCAACCAGACTCAGGGGCAGGGGTCGGGATATATTTTCTTTTGAATTGTATGAGGAGGCCAGGCCCAATAGGGTATCCTATATGAAAGGTAAAGTGTTTGACAGCCAAACACAAAGGCCGCTTGAGGCAAATTTTGAACTGATTGACCTGGAATCACATAAAACGGTTATTGAATCCACCTCTGAGCCAGGCAATGGAGAATTCCTTGTCGTGATCCCAGTCGATGCTGACTATGCGCTTAACGTTTCAAGGCCTTCATACCTTTTCCATTCCGAAAATTTTGCTTTTGATAAAATTTATAGCCGAACCGAACCTTTCCTTAAAGATATTGCCCTGAATCCTATCGAAATAGGAGAGCGGATCATACTCCGAAACGTTTTCTACCAGATAGATTCTTTCGTCATTGATGAGAAATCTATTGTGGAACTTGATAAGGTCGTACTGTTTATGCAGGCAAATCCATCCCTGGTTGTGGAGATAGGTGGTCATACTGACAATACTGGCAGTCAGGAGCACAATCGCTGGCTGTCGGGTAAACGTGCCGGTGAGGTGGCTGCATACCTGATAGGCAAAGGCATAGAACAGGAACAGATTAGTTTCAGGGGATATGGGATGGATGTCCCTGTCTCATCGAATGAGACAGAGGAGGGCAGGGCCCTGAACCGGCGCACCGAGCTGAAGGTGCTGTCAAAATGATCCATCAGTGGAGATAGCATGGAAATATTTGCGATATTTCCCCTTTCAGAAATAAAACCCAATAATAGAAATATACAATGGAATGTAAGAAAGACAGGAACAGTCAGTATTGTAATTGTTCATACCCCTGCAGTAAACACGCAGTATGCTGCGATTGCCTGGATTACCACAGGAGGATGGGGGAGTTGCCTGCCTGTTATTTTCCGGATAATGCGGAAAAGACCTACGACCGTTCCATAGATTATTTTATCAGTCTCTGGGAAAAGGACCGTGGATCATGGCTGAATTAGCAAGCAATACAAAATCCACCTGTTCCTGGCCAAGTAACAATCCTCTCATGATCGAATATCACGATAAGGAATGGGGTACTCCGGTCCATGATGATCGAAAACATTTTGAGTTTTTTGTACTTGACCTTTTTCAGGCTGGCCTCAGCTGGCAGATTGTACTAAAAAAAAGGGAAGGGTTCCGGGAGGCATTAGATAATTTTGATTTTGAAAAGATTGCATTATACAATGAACAAAAAATTCAGGAATTGATTATGAATGAGAAGATCATCAGGAACCAGCTAAAAATACGGGCCACCATCACCAATGCCCAAAAATTCCTTGAGATCCGTGAAGAATTCGGAAGTTTTGATGACTATATCTGGCAGTTTGTAAACCATAAACCCATACACAACCAGTATACAGAACTCAGCCAGCTACCGGCGAGCACCAGGGAATCAGATGCCATGAGCAAGGACCTGAAAAAAAGGGGGTTCAAATTTGTAGGAACCACCATCTGCTATGCCTATATGCAGGCAGCAGGTATGATGAATGATCACATGACCTACTGTTTCCGTTATAAGGAATGGTTATGTTTTAGAAAGTTGTGGAATACCCAAATCACTATATCGATCTTCAATTGATCGGTAAGTATTAATAGCCTTAGCATTTGCTGCAACATTCTTTGCCAGATCCAAAGTTTGGGTCGAAGATTTTTTTACTTTTTCTAAGAACACGAACCAATTTAGATATTGACTAAGGTATTTGGTTGACACACCATAAAATCGCTTAACCCATCTTTCATAAAGGTTGTCAATAGAGTTTACATGCTGGACGTGGTAACATTTATCCTTAATGTGTTGCCGTGAAGCGACAAAAGTGTGATGTTCTAATTTCTTTCCCTTTGCCCATGCAATAATTGAAGGATGAGCATCCGAGCAAAGTACGTTTTCTGAACCAATCAATCCACCTATTGTCTTTTCAATGCTATCTGCATCAACTCTACCTATTTTCGCCACTTGCATGGTTGGATTTCCATTTCTGTCAGTAGCAACCATAATTGAAACCTTATCGTTACTCACACCTCTTCTTGTTTCCCTATCGCTGGGCCTCTTGTAAGGGTTCCTATCTAGATTTCTATCACCTTTATTGTTGATGTCCAATTGTTTATCATCACATTCAACAATCCCGGAAAATGCTTGTCCATTCACTAATGCCAGGGAAGAAAGCAGCTTGTGCCTCCAATCAAAAATCGTTTTTACATTTACTCCAATTATCGATGAGGCTTTCCTTATTGTTACACTCTCAACAACAAGACTAAGATATTCCTGAAACTCCTTAATTTTTTTAATACCGGCTATTGCAGTACCGGTGAAGTCATTAAAGGTCTTTTTGCATGCCTTACACTTATAACGCTTCCGCCCTTTGTAAACGCCATGCCCGTATATATCGTTGCTACTACAATGCGGACAAAGAATCAATTTATCACTATTGATTGCTGACCATATAATGTCAATCCTTGGTTCATTTAAGTCCTGGTGAAGCAAGCGCACTAATTCGGCTTTTTCATCCTGGCTTAGTGTTTTTATGATGCTACGTAAGTCCATGCTTGTTTATTTGGTTATGCAAAGATAATCATTTCCACATTATTCTAAAACATAACCTAAGGAATTAAATCCGGCAGGTTATCCTTTAGGTAAACAAATATGATGCAGAAAGGGAAATTCCCCAGGATGTCCTCTAATTCTGTCAAACCTTTGCTATTAAGGGGATATAGCCTTCTTTTTATCGCCTGCCTGGTAGTGGTGTCCATTCTTCTGGACGCCTGTCAGACAACTGAGGTGAATAAGAGACTTCGCAAAGACCATCCAAGATTGATATTCACCATGGAATCACAACAGCGGATAGTGAATTTAGCCAGCGAGGATGTGCTCTTAAAACAATCAATAGAATCATTATTGAACCTGGCAGATCAGATGACTTCACTTCCTTCAATTCAATATAATTTGGAAGGTCCGCGACTCTTGTCCAAAAGCCGGGACTGCCTGTCGAAAGTTATGACTCTTTCCATGGCATACCGACTCACTGGTGAACTTCGATATGCTAAACGGGCCCTGGCTGAAATGCTTGCAGCTGCTGATTTTCCTGATTGGAATCCCAGCCATTTCCTTGACGTTGCAGAGATGTGCACTTCCCTGGCAATAGGCTATGACTGGCTCTATGAAACCTTATCAGATGAGGATAAGGAAATCATCAGGACAGCATTGATTGAAAAAGGCCTCAAACCCGGACTGAAGCAATATCCGGATGGTTTTGCAAAGAAGATTAATAACTGGAATTTTGTTTGTAACGGTGGACTGATCATGGCGGCGCTTGCCATTGCAGACGAGGAGCCGGATCTGGCACATAAGATCATCAACCAAGCCCTGGAATCCCTTCCCAATGGATTACAAAGTTATGCACCGGATGGTGCCTGGTTTGAGGGGCCCAGTTATTGGATGTATGGCACGAATTATCTGGCAATGCTGATCTCTTCCCTGGAATCGGCGTTGGATTCTGATTTTGGTTTATCCGGCTATCCGGGTCTGAGCCGTTCGGGTCATTTTTATCTCAGCTCTATTGGGCCCTCTGGTAACTTTTTTAATTATTCCGATTGCAGACATAGTCCCAGGGGATCAAACCCGGCGCTCTTTTGGCTGGCAGGCACCTTTGATCAGCCATTTCTTGCTTTCTCAGAACGGCAAGAACTAAGCTCTTTTGTTAAAGAGCTGGATGCTACAAAATATGGCAAACATGAGGATCATTACTATCACCGGTTTTATCCGCTCGAAATTGCCTGGTATGATCCGCGAAATCCAGTTGAAACATCAACCGCACTGGACTCTTATTTTCGAGGTCTCACCGATGTGGTCTATTTCAGAAATTCATGGGAGAAGGAAGCCTTTTTCATTGGATTTAAAGCAGGTTACAATGGCATCAACCATGGACATCTCGATTGTGGAAGTTTTATTTTGGAAGCCTTGGATCAGAGATGGGCTGAAGATCTGGGCTCGGATGATTACAATTTGCCCGGTTATTTCGAATATCAGCCAGCAGGGGAGCGGTGGAATTATTTCAGGATTTCCTCGCGAAGTCACAATGTGCTGACCATAAACGGCCAACGTATCATCAGGATGAAAAATCCAATACAGGTACATACCTGCTAACCGTCTCTTTCCCGTTAAAAACAAACGATACTACCCGGCTGGTGATCATGATGACACCAAAGCATGAATCAGAAAGCCAGACAATGGAAGGTGGCTATGATATAGTTCCGCTCAAGCGATGGGCTGGTCATTTTACAGAAGAGGCGAAATAGAGCGGTAGAATTTCAGCACCATCCATTACCAATCCAAGTTCTTTATATCCAAGTTAAAAGAAGGCAGGCTATTTGGTTTTATCCGGATCAGCCGGTACCGCCGGCAGGGGCTGGTACTGGTCGAGTTGCTCCAGGATGACCTCGATGGCTTTGTTCAGCTGTTCATCTTCACCATCGTATTCCTTTGCAGGATCATTATCCAGGAGTATATCTGGTTCCACACCAACACCTTCTATCACCCACTTGCTTTCTGTGGCTGAGTATGTCGAGAATTCAGGCCTCATTAGAATCCCGCCATCAATAAAGGGAAGTGTACCGCGGATACCAATCACTCCACCCCAGGTCCGTGTGCCAATCACCGTACCCAGCTTGAGGGTCTTGAACTGGTAAGGGAACAGGTCCCCATCAGAAGCGGAAGCATAGTTTACCAGCAATACTTTGGGACCCAGTACCATTTGTCCCGGTGCGGTAATGCCATAGGGCACACCTCGCATGTTGCGTGTATGGGTCAGTTCCCTTCTGAGCCTTTCAATGATCATGGGAGATACATTACCTCCTCCATTGCCCCGGCCATCAATGATCAATCCCTTCTTATTCTTTAACTGAGGATAGAAATATTTCGCAAATTCATTCAAACCCTTCGGCATCATATCTGGAATATGAAGGTAACCGATCTGTCCGTCTGTGGCTTCGTTAACTATCCTGATATTTTCTTGTACCCAGTTATAATAATAGAGAGATGATTCATCAGCAATGGGTTTTACGAGGGATTTCCGGGAGTCGTTTTCAGCTGGTTCGGAATTTATCGTAAGTTCAACCGTTTTTCCGGCAGTGTTAATAAGGGCGGCATATATGTCTCCCATTTCTTTGGTGGATGCTCCGTTCACAGCCACAATGAAGTCCCCTTCGTTGATATTAACCCCGACTTCAGTAAGTGGAGAACGCAGGGCATCACTCCAGTTGGCCCCTTCCAGGATCTTGTCAATTTTGTAATACCCGGAGGAATGCTTCGACAATTTGGCGCCAAGAAGTCCGGTCTGTATCCTTTCCGGTAAATTAATATCGCCCGGTGAATTTACATAAGTGTGTCCGACGGACAACTCGCCGATCATTTCTCCGATAACATAGGTCAGATCATTTCTGTGATTTACATACGGCAACAGAACAGCATATTTTTCATGCATTGCCTCCCAGTCCAAACCATGCATGTTCTCCACGTAGAAAAAGTCACGCATATGCCTCCAGCTCTCGTCAAAGATCTGCTTCCATTCCTGCTGGTAAT
>JABUBN010000146.1_pt1 | contig 18770 bp, 19 predicted proteins | sample 7240341 | NCBI WGS metagenome assembly JABUBN01 (sample SAMN07256345, study PRJNA390944) | subsurface metagenome | isolation source: Methane hydrate marine sediment | place: Pacific Ocean: Eastern North Pacific, ODP site | reverse complement strand
AATTGAACCCAGGGCTAAGTCCTTTAAAGATTCATATTGCTCAGGTTTTTCAATATCAGCAATTTTTATAAAATGAAACTCCTCGTAGCTCTGCTGCGAGGAGTTTCATTTTAGATTTTATAAAATCTTTAATATCTTTAAATAATGCATTTAATTTTCTTTCTACTTCTCTATTTGTTTTAAAGTTATTAATATATCTTAAGCCACTTTCAGTTATCTCAAAATGATGTCTATGTTTTTTCGTAAGATAACCATTTTTCTCTGCCCTATTTAGAATAGCTTCTAAAGAATACAATGGTATATTAAGCTCTAAATCATTTTTAATTAAATTTTGAATAGAAATCAAACTTAAGTATTTCTTTTTTATATCAAAAACTCTTAAAGCTAAAGGCCAAAAAGCATCTATATAATCTTCACCTTGATCGTATAAAGATTTTGCTAAAGCATAAGTGTAAATTATTTTTTCCATATATCACCTCTAAATTTTATTAGAATTAGACAGCAAGTATATAATTTTTCCATAATTTTTAAAAATTGATGCAGAATAGTAGTAATAAACCAAAAACCGATGTCTGCATTTGTTACAAAAATATATACAATTAAGAAAACAGAAAAGGACAGAGTAAGAAAATAATAATATTACTTTCTTACTCTGTCCTTTTGCCTGAAAGATTCTTCCTAAGAAATTAGGAGATAGTTCTTTTCAGTAAACTCTGTATGGGTTTTCCTAAAGCTTAGGAATTGCCTCATCGGTGCTTTTTAGTATAAAGCTCTCCAGAGTTCTGTCCGGTAACGGTTTTTTTGCCTGAAAGTTTAAACACTTTTGGTATCTTACCTCTTCGGCTCTTTTTCTTTCATGATGGAAAGAAAAGGTCTCTCCTGTTACCTTCATACAGGTTATGATATTAAATTTATATTATATATACTACACTTATTCTAGAAATCCTTCTTTTTAAGGAAAGTTTTATTTTGCAGGTAAAAGGGGGACACACTTTACTTTTTATAAAGCATTAAATTCGGGAGTATAAAAAAAGAATGTCCTCCTTTTACCTAAATTTTAAAAGTCCTTCTTTTCTTTGAAGAAAGTTATCAGTTTTAAGTTATCCAATTAAAATTACTCTTTGTTAATGATAATTGAAACATTGCTTATTGGGTTATTCTTATTGAGAATTATAAAATAGGTTTACAAATAATCTCATTGATCTGTAGTGAGGGTACCTTACTACTGGGCGCTGCAGTAGCTACAACTGCGAAATCTGCGCCAGCATGCGACCCGGCAACTACAATCACTTTTTCACCCATTTTTATGCAACCACCATCACAGGCCATCATCGTTATCTCAACACATACTTTCATTCCTTGCCCAATCACTCGAAGAATATTAGCCAAGGCCTTAGGTGTATTTGTACCGTATAAGTCGTTAGCAGAAAATAACATCGTTCCAAAGTGAACGATATGTTTCTTCTCCTGTAGTTCATTGACTAATTCTTGCGGAAATTGATTGCCCTCATCCTTCAAGCTGAATTGCCAGGGAACGACCACTAATTGAATATCTTTTCCCTCAACAGCATTCAGGAATGATTTTGCAGTATACCCCCCGGTTGATGCCAGAACAATCCGGTTGATATTTCTTGATTTTGCCCTTTCTAGAACTAATTTTATAACTTCTCCTGTATTTTCTTTACCTGGTTTTTCGAAATAAACAATTTTTTCTTCCATTTTTTTTCCTTTCATATTTATAATATAAAGCAAGTCATTTCACTCATTGCAAGACTCTATCCTTCTTGCTTTCTGAAGTACCACGCCTATCACAATAAAGGATTCAGGTCTCAGCATTTTACATATCTAATCCTAAAGATCAAAACCATTATTTTCTATGCTTTTCTAAAATGTTTTAAAAAAATGATTAAAAAGGATAGAATAAGAAAATAACTATATTACTCTCTTATTCTGTCCTTTGGCCTGAAAGTTTAAATATTTTTGGTATCTTTCCTCTTCGGCTCTTTTTCTCTTTTTATAAAAAAGAAAAGGTCTCTCCTGTTACCTTCATACAGGTTATGATATTAAATTTTATATATTATATATACTACACTTATTCTAAAAGTCCTTCTTTTTGAGGAAAGTTTTATTTTGTAGGTAAAAGGGGGACACACTTTACTTTTTATAAGGCGTTAAATTCGGGAGTATATAAAGAAGTGGGAACAGGCAATTTTTTATTCAGTAAGAAATAAAAAATGCAAGTACATGCTATTCCAAAATCATAATAGTTACGCCCTGTTCATTAAATTATTTGATGGTCTTTTCCGAGATTGGTTAGCACATGGAGAGGAATTAAATTTTATGACCTACTTTTCGGGCTCGCACTGTTTTATCCATGTCGATACTCATATTTATTCCGACTTCTACCAGAAGATTCCAACCTGCGGCAATTTCAAGATAATTGGTAAAATCACCATATTCCGGAATGATAATAGTGGGGAATATGGTTTTTCTGGTAGAAATTGCCACTACTTTTAATCCTATTCCTTCAATAAGTACATTTTTATATTTTTCCTCTTCATCTTTAAATGGATCAATAATGACTACCATTTCATCTGTATTCATCACTTCTTCTACACCGTGAAAAACATAAGTGCCTTCTAAAAAATCCGATTTCTTGCGGGCTATTTCGTTTGCCTTAAGGGCTAATTCTTCTGCCACGCCATTGTTTCTACCCGCAAAGTAAATAATTTTCGCGTTAATTAAAGTTTCTGTTATCTCCTCCGGAATAGGCATCTGTAAAACTTGAGTGATCAAATTCCCCAGTTTATCAAAGTCGGGTAGCTTTGCATTGTTCAATTTCCTAAATAGTAAATCATAAAAAAGCGCCTGCTCTATCACTGATTTTGTGGCAGGAACTGCTTTCTCTATGCCACAGGTTAGTAGATAGGATAGGTGGGCTTCATCCATGATAGGAGTCCCGGCATTCGCTACGATACTAATAATATTATCATGATTTTGTCTTTTCAATTTCTGAATTAATTCTAAATCTTCTTTTGTTCTTCCTGAATTAGAGGCTACAAATACTGTACTATCTAAAAGATTATATTCAAGTGCCTGGGTGGCACAATCAGTATAAAAATCTTCTTTATAACCTTTTTTTTGGGCTTCATACATAATCTTTTTTGCCGGAAAAATTCGAGATGACCCCTCCCCGGTAAAAAATACTCTTTCTTTTTTTACTTCTTTCTCATAAGATAATATTTTTTTTAGATCAAGGTGCTTGACTATTTCACCCGTCTCCAACATTTCTCTGATTAAAAAAAACTGATTATATTTATTATCCTGTAAATTCATCTCTAATCTCCTATAGCTAAGTAACGATTATTGATATTTTATAAAATTTAACTCACTGTAGGAGGGGAGTTTACCGATAAGTGGTTTGATATATTTGATATATTCATCAGTTACAAAATTACCTTCAGCATTTATATATTTATCATCCATCGGTTTTATCTTTACCGCCACCTGGTCAAGAGAAACCGTGCTTAATTCAATTTTGTAAGGAGAAGAACTCACCCGATGGATTGAAACCATCATCCCCGAGGCACCTTCTTCGGCTAATTTTATGGCTTTCACGCCACAAGCATAGGCTTCTTCCAGGTCAACTTTACTCACCCTGTCTATTGCACACATAGAGAGAGACTCGGTGATCTGGAATTCCCCTCTGTAATTCGTTTCCTGATGAATCAGCTGATGTAAATTAAGTGCTGCACTCCCTCCACCCATTGCACCAAATTCAATATCGAAAAAATCATCCTGTGCCCGAAGGCTGGCTACAAAACTTTTATCTTCCCAGAGGATGCCTTCGCCACAGACAATGGAAACCCAGCCATATTTTTTAATACATTCTTTTACGTCTGATATGAATCTTTTTCTAGATAAGGGCCTTTCCGGTATATAAATAAGATGAGGGGCATCGGATTCATTTTTTTTGGCCAATGCTGCTGATGCTGCCAGCCATCCTGTATCTCTACCAACCGTTTGTAAAATAACATATTTATCCACGCTTTGCATATCCCGAGCAAGTCTGCCTGCCTGTTGAACTGAAAGGCATACATATCTCGCTGCAGAGGCAAAGCCCGGAGCATGGTCGGTCCCGCAAAGGTCATTATCTACGGTCTTGGGAATGCCAATTCCGCTGAGTTGATAATTATTTTTTTTACAGTATTGCTCTATCTGCCGAATGGTTGCCATTGAACCATTACCGCCGATAAGAAAAAAATAACCGATGTTGTATTTTTTAAGCTGCCTCAAGATAAGGGGAAATTCTTCCTGTTTTAAGATATATCTGCATGAGCCTAAAGCGGATGAAGGCGTTTGGCGTAATGTTTCAATCACTCGATGGTCTTCTTTTCCCAAATCAACGATCTCGTCTTTCATTAATCCGATAACTCCATCCCTCATACCCAGAATGTTTTTGATTTTTCTTGATTTAAGACCTTCTTGAATAAGACCGCAAAGACTTGAATTAATCACCGAGGTAGGTCCGCCAAATTGCCCTATAATCGCATTTCCTTTCATAAACCACTCCATTAGGTTTTTAGATAAAATTAACTTATGCTTGGACTTAATATTATAATATTTCATATTAGTTTAATTTCTCTTAATAAAAATGAATTTTAAAATACAAAATATTGGGAATGTCCCATGTTTTAGTATCTCTACCATCAATACAAACAAAGTAATCCAAAATAATTACCCTTACATATATTCCCTAACCACACTTTTTAATTTATTGATAGCGGCTTCTTCGAATTCTTTTATTTTCTTATTATTTTTCTGTAAATTAATAAGTTTGTCCTTATAGTTGTTTAAACTTCGTTTTAAGGCTTGAGGCCCCGGACCACCTAACTGCTCCCTAACAGATATAAAATACTCAGGGTCAACAAATTTCTTTAATTTGGTTTCACTAATATCAGGTTCTCTCTTTATGGTTTCAGTAAAAATAGACCTAAATAACTCGTATTTAATATCCCCCAGCGGCTTCTTTTCCTTAATTAATGTTTTAACTATCTGAGAAGCAATTTCATGGGCCTGACGAAAAGATATCCCTTCTTCCCTTACCAGTGAATCAGCTAACTCTGTTATAGATACATATGTTTCTCCAATATGCTCTTTTATTTTTTCTTTATTAACATTTAAGTTTAACATAAAATCTGTCAACAACTTCAAAACCCTTTCACCAGTGAAAAAAGCTTTAAATCCTATCACCTGGATTGAGTCCTCTGCATCATTCATATCAGTAAATGGAGTATTATGCATAGAATTAACCACGGTATCACAATGCCCGATCATAATTGAAGATAATATCCTCATATGTTCAATGGGAACCGGATTTCTTTTTTGGGGCATAATTGAACTGATTTGAACAAACTCATCAGGAACATAAAGATGAGAAAGCTCAAAACTGGTCCATTGCCCAAGGTCTTGGATAAAACGACCCAGGTTAATAAATAAAATCTTTAAATTAGAATAAACCTCTGTTAAGTAATCAACCGCAGCAATACAACCATAAGAATTTTCCTGAACTTCAGAAAAACCTAAAAGTTCAGCCATCCTTTCCCTGTTTAAATTAAATCCGGAGGTAGTAATTGCCGCTGCACCCATACTACTCTTATCAACAACCCGATAGGCTTGGAACAAGCGATCCAGATCACGTTCTAATATTTCAATTAAAGCCCCAAGATAATGACCAAATGTTGTCGGCTGAGCGGGTTGACCATGGGTATATGCAATGACAATCGCTGCTTTATTTTCCTCCGCTACTTTTATTAGTGAATCAATTAACTTTACTAAATGGTTTATTAGAGAAGATAAATAAAGCTTAATCTTCATCTTATATATGGTTACATCCATATCATTACGACTTCTGCCCGTATGCATCTTACCTGCTATTTCTATACCAATCTTCTTGATTAATTTCTGTTCTACATAAAAATATACATCCTCAAATTCTCCGGTATATTTAAGAGAGGTAAGATCTATCTCCTTATCTATTTCATACAAGCCCTGAATAATCTCTTTAGCTTCCCCGACAGTAATAATATTTTGTTCTGCAAGCATAACTGTATGGGCATAGTTTATAGCCATCAATTGTTGGTAAAAATGCTCTTTAAAGCTTTCAAAAAGGGGTTCCAAAACCATATCCTTATAGCTAGTAGCCGAAAATTTATAATTATCCCTTTCCACGATTTCACCTCCACGAAAAATACTCTAAAGTTCTATATTTAATAATTTAGCTATGTTGCCCCCGAAAATCATTTGTACCTCATTCTCAGGAATATTTAAGAACCGCACAATCCTATTCTGCTCTTTTAAAAAATCCATGGCAAAACCCCTGGGGAAATATGATGAGTCTGAGCCAAAGATGATCCTCTCCGGGCCAAAAGTCCTATAAAATTTTTCAAAACACGACTCCAGAGTAATTGGATATGGCATCCAACGCATCCATTGATTAGAACCTGAAGTATCTACATAAATGTTCTCACAGACCCAGCCTAAAAATAATAGCTCGCGAGTATACCCACAACCAAAATGAGGTATAATAAAATTAACCTTCGGAAAATCTTTAGCAATACTCTCCAGAAGAGCCGGATTTATTTTTTCATTGTAAGCAATACCATTAGCACCCCCGATAATACCAAAGTGAATTAATACAGGTATATTATATTTAGCACAAGTATCCCAGACAGGATAAGCCGATTTATCGGTGATTGGTTTATCTAAAATAGGGGCTAAAATTTTATAACCCTTTAAACCTAATTTAATCACAGCTTCCTTCAATTCTGAAGCCGCATCTTCGGCAAATAAATTATGATGGGCATAACCGAGAAAACGATCAGGAGCCATTTTAATAATTCTAGCCAGGCGCTGGTTACCACCACCAGTTACCCAAATTATTTTTTCAATCCCTTTTTTATCCAGTTCCTCTACCCATTTTTGAGCCAATACTTGATCTGTTAATTCAGCCCTATCCGGTTTGGCAAATCCCCATGCCTTTCTCCATTGTTCCTGAGCCTTTGAAACTGTCTTTTTATCAGCTGAACGTTTGAATTCATTAAATCTTTCTTCACAAACCATCGTTTTCACAATCGTCTCATTCACTGGAAAATGAGAATGTGAATCAATTATCTTTAATCCTGAATACACTTTTACCACTATCCTTTCAAGCCTGATAAGGCAATACCTTTAATTATTTGTTTCTGGAAAATTAAAAAAACTATTAAGACAGGAATAGTTGCCACAGAAGCACCAGTCATAACCATCTCCCATTCGGTCTGGAACTCACCCGAGAAAAAAGCAAGACCTACGGGCAATGTGTATAACTCAGTCTTGCTGATAACAATTAATGGCCATAAAAATGCATTCCAATTCCCGAGAAAAGTAAAGATAGCTAGGGCAGAAATTGCAGGCTTAACCAAAGGCATCGCAATCTTCCACCAGATTTGAAATTCATTTAGTCCATCAATCCTTGCTGCATCCAACAGTTCATCAGGTACACCCTGGAAAAACTGTCTCATTAAAAAAGTGCCAAAGCCTGTCATAATTCCCGGGAACATTATGCCCCAATAAGAATTAACCCATCCCCATTTGTTTGACATTATATACCAAGGAATAACTAACATTTCAGTTGGAATCATCATTGTAGAAAGAATTAAAATAAAAATTATTTTTTTCCCTCTAAAATTAAACTTACACAAAGTATAGCCAACCAATGAATCAAAAAACAAAACAGAAAAAGTAACTAATAAACCAACCACAAAAGAATTTAAAAACCATCTGGGAAAATCGCTTTTCTCAAATAATCTTATATAATTACTAAAAGTTACCTCTGGTGGAATAATGGACAGATTAAAAACATCCCAAGGTTGTTTAAATGATGTTGCAACCATCCAAACAAAAGGAAAGATCATGATAATTCCGCCAAGGGCCAACAAAACATAGACAATTGGATTTGTTCTTTTTAATTTTCCTTTGTTATCTTTTTCTTTATTCATTTTATCTCCAACACTCTTAACTGAACTAGAGTGATAAATAAAATTATTATAAATAAAACAACTGTCATAGCGGAAGCATAACCCATTTCAAACCTTCTAAAAGCAGTATTATAAATATAAAGAACAAGAGGTTTGGTAGAATTTAAGGGGCCACCCTCACCCTGATAAGTCATACTATAAACCTGGGTAAAAATACGCAAATATTTAATGGTACCCATTACAACTAAAAAAATAATCGTTGGCCTTAAAAGTGGAATTGTAATCCTAAATAATTTCTTCCAATTATTTGCCCCATCAATATCTGCCGCCTCATATAAAAATTCTGGAACCGCTTTTAATCCAGCCAAAAATATAATAACTTGAAAACCTATTTCAACCCATATGGTCGGTGCTAAAATTGAGGGTAAAGCCTGACTGGTTGATTGTAAAAAGGGTTGTTGTGTTAAACCAAAATAACTTAAAAGCATATTAAAAAAACCAAGCGGTAATGGTTGATACAGCCATCTCCAGACCCAAGAAACTGCAACCAATGATGTTATATAAGGTATGAAGTACAATGCTCTATATACTCCAAATCCACGTTTTATTTTATTTAAATTATAAGCTATTATAAAACTTAAAACCAAGGTAACAGGTAGGCCAAAGATAACGTACCTAAAGGTGTTAACTAAAGTTTTCAAAAATACCGGGTCATTAACCGTTTTTTGATAATTTTCTAATCCTATAAACTGCTTTTCTGAAGAAACTATATCCCAGTCAGTAAAAGAAATATAAAAAGCACTGAAAGCTGGATAGATTCGTATTACTATATAAAATATCAAAGGAACAAATAAAAAAATATAGGCCCAGAGCGCCTTTTTTTGCCCAATAGATAGTTTATTAAATCTTATTTTCAAAAATAAACCTCTCTTTTAGTAAAAGAGGGAGGAAGCCCTCCCTCTTTTACTAAACGTAAATACTATTTGACAGAATAAAATTTATCTAATACTTCCTGTTCGGTTTCAGCGGCTATATCGACTGCTTCTTTGACTGTCTTACCTTCCAATGTTACCATATCATAGGCATCTGTCCAGACCTGTCTCTGAGACATTTCATCAATAAAGTATGTTGCATGGGCATATTCTAATCCTTTGATAAAGGGTCCGTATTTAGGATTATTTATATTCTCTTCTGTAAAAGCTACAGATGGTTTGGCAGGTAACTCTCCAATATTCTTAAGCCAGAGTTCCATAGTCTCATCAGATGTTAAAAATTGTAGAAATTTTATTGAAGCTTCCAATTGTTTACCTTCTGTGAAGCTGGTAATACCATTAGCCCAGAAAGAAGCAAAATTAGATTCAATACCATTATGAGAAGGTAACTCAGCCACACCATAATTAAGTTTTTCCAACTTATCAAGTGTGCCAATTCTGAAAGACCCATCAATAGTCATTGCCGCTTTCCCTGCTTTAAAGGCAGTAACATCATCAGTTAAAAAACCTGCTTGACCGACTTTATATTTTTCTGTTAAATCTGTAAAGAATGTAAAAGCATCGTAACCGCTCTGATCATTATAGGTTACCTTACGATTATCATCAGAATAAGGTTTCCCACCAAATTGACGAATTAATATCTCTCTTACCCAATGATGCAATTGACCCCTTAACTCAGTTGTTAAGCCTGCTTGTATGATATTGCCGGCCTTATCATATTTGGTTAATTTTTGTGCATATTCTACTAATTCATCCAGAGTTTTGGGAGGAATTTCTGGATCTAAACCAGCCTCTTCAAATAGATCCTTATTCCAGATCAAAGCAAGTGCCCTTACAGCTGTTGGTAAGGCATAATATTTACCATCAACTTTTGCTGCGGAAACCAATGGGAAAAAATCTTTTTCAATCATCTCAGGATTAAAAACATCTTCAGGTAATGCTTGTAAGTAACCCGCACCAATATATAGTGGTAACCAACCATAATAAAGACTAATTACATTAGGCCCTACCCCCGCAGGTACCGAAGCTGCAACCTTGACATTATAATTTTCATAAGGAAAAGTTATATGCTCAACTATAATATCAGGATTTTCTTTTTCGAAGAGATCAATGAGTACATCAATTGTCTCTTGTTTAGTCTGATAAAAATACTGCCAGTAAGTAATCTCAACCTTCTCAGCACTCGCCATTACAACAAAAGCTAATACAAAAACAAATACTAACGTTAATGGTAAGATTTTTTTGATTAATGGTAATGATAGAAACCTTTTCATAATTAAAATCCTCCTAACAAAAATAATTTTAATTTTCTTCCTTGAACGAATCTCAATGATCTTATTAACGTATTCCTTTATAGACATTCTAGTTAACAAATACAAGATTATCGCTAAATTTATAAAAATCACCTCCTTTTTTCGCTTAGACTTCTCAAGTGCGTTAAAATATACCTTAGTCTTTAAGCTTTTTCTATAAAAAAACTCTTACTACTTAATGAGCGCTAGCCCTCTTCTCTTCAAAGGCTCGAGCACCTTTACTGCTGCACCAATTAAAACTCCGTCCTCTCCTAATTTAGAAAATTCTATCTTAGGAACAAAGGGGATCATTTCCCTGATATTCGTCTTCATTTCCTCTAAAAATCTTGTTGGTAAAATTGAAATTCCTCCTCCAATAATTACTAATTCCGGATCAAGCACACAGGATATATTTCCAATACCGTAAGCAAGAAATTTTAATGCTTCTTTTACAATTCCCAGGGCAACACTATCTCCCCCAGCAGCCATTTTAAAGACATCCGTAACTCTAATGTTCTTACCCATCTTTTCCCCTGCCTTTTCTAAAATAGCTTTATAGCTGGCTAATTTTTCTAAACAACCGTAATCTCTGCCACTTTTAGAAGCATACTTGGGATCAATTAATAGATATCCTATCTCACCGGCAGCGTTATTAGCTCCTTCATAAAGTTTTCTATTAATTATAATACCTGCACCTATTCCAGCTCTTTCTCCCACAAATACAAAATTCTTAATCTTTTGGGCTATTCCTTTAGTTTTTTCACCTAAAGCCATAAGATTGACATCGTTCTCAATAGTAATTGATATTCCAATTTCTCTTAAGTTTAAATCCTCCAAAGATATTTCCCAGTCTAAACAAGGAGCGGCAGTTATTTTTTTTAATTTATAATCTATAATTCCCGGAACGCCAATACATACGCCTAATATTTTTTCTTGGGAAATATTTATTTTTTTTATAAAATCTTTTAATAAAAAACTTAGAGATTTTTTTAATTTTTGGCCATTTAAAGATTCCATTTTGGGGCCAAACTTCTCTTTAATAATATTGTAAGATAAATCCATCAAGGCTACTCTTATACCATTCTCTCCTCCAAAGTCCACTGCAATCATATAAGCTGCCTCTGAATTTATTTTTAATAATATTGGTTTTTTCCCACCTGAAGAATCTCCCTTCCCAATTTCCTGAACGATATCTCCCTCAATTAAATTCTTAACAATGGCTGAGATAGTGGGAGGGGTTAAACCTACTATCTTACCAACATCTGCTCTTGAAATAGGAACATTTTTCTCAATAGTTCTTAACACTAAACCTTTATTTATATTTCTTATTTCCATTTAATTTTTTTTACTTCTATTTTTTAGATAGAAAGTAAGTTCTCCTTATAATACTTTTTATTATGCTTATCATGATGCTTTTTATTAATTTTGTTCTTAAATATTCTTTCTTAATTATCTTTACTAACTAAGTAGATAATAAAATATTTCTCGTCTGGTGTCAAATTAATTTTTAAAATGGATTCCTATTTGCGCTTGAGTGACAGATATAGAAAGAAAATAATAAATAACACAGGGCATTGATTTTTGAATAAATTCCCAAGCCTGGCTAAAGGTAAGTTTTTCTTCCTGTTCATTCGGCTGGTCGGAGAAGAAAGCAATATATCGCTCGGCATGAGTGTCTCTATTGCGGCGTTCTACGAATCCATGCAGATAACAAATATCTCTTAAAGGGTCTGTTTCAATGTCAAAGAATAATTCGGTGGGGACATTTAACATAATTATATAGCATATTTGCGGAGAGTTTATCTGTCATAGAATTTCACCTATAGGCAGGCGAATCCTGCCCCCATATTGCCTGCTGGAATTATACATTACTTGTCATTTTTTACTTTTAATATGTTTCTTTACTGATTTAATCATTTTTCCAAATTGTTTATCTTTCCGTCGTTTTTCGTAATACGACTTCTCATGGTAAGCTGATTCTTTATTCATTTTTATATAGTTTTCATAGCGTTCCCGGGAAATTGTACCATCTTTTAATGCAGATAAGACGGCACATCCATTCTCTTGTGTATGAGAACAGTTATTGAAGCGACATTGTCTTGACAATTCTGAAATTTCATCAAATGTATTATCAATGCCTGATTCTAATCCGATATTTCCCAGCTCCCGCATTCCCGGTGTATCTATGAGCATGGCACCGTTTTTTAATATATTTAAATGGCGGCGCGCAGTGGTATGCCTCCCCTTTCCGTCTTTTTCCCTGATAGCCCGGGTCTCAAACTGTGCTTCGGTCAAAAGATTATTTAACAAACTAGTTTTTCCCACTCCTGATGAACCAAGTAAACAAAATGTTTCACCGGGAATTAATAATTCTTCTACTTCGCTTAAACCAGAATTAGTGATATTGCTAAAAGCCATTATCTGAAGGTCTGGCATTATTGTATGGATTTCGGATATCTTCTCTTCTACATTCAAAGGGGATAACAGATCATTTTTACTAAGCAATACAATAGGGCGAATATTGCTTTCATTTATCATTGCTAAATATCGTTCTAATCGCCTGAGATTATAATTGTAATCAAGTGACTGGATAATAAAAGCTGTCTCAATATTAGCTGCAATTAATTGAAATTCTATCTTTTTACCCGATGTTTTCCTTTTTAAGATGGTTTTTCTGGGAAAGATTTCACTAATTACGGCAAAAGAATCCTGGTTAAAATATTTGGCATAGACCCAATCACCTACTGTGGGATAATCCAACGGCGAATCAGCATCGAATTTAAATTTTCCTGTTACTTCAGCAAAAACATCTTTTTTTCTATTTCTAATAAGATAGCTATCCTTATTTACAGTGACAATTCTGGCTATTTGGTACTCGATTAATTTTGTAGGATCAATCTTGCTTTTAAACCAATGACTAAATCCTAATTCTTCTAATTTCATGAGTTATTCTCCCTGAATTACCACCCTAAATTTTAACATTTAACCAATAAAATAAAAATAGATAACCAAAGTGGGCAAAGTCATCTCTTTTTATAGAACTTTTTCACAAGACTTACTCTTAACAAGCACCTAACAGAATATTCATTGCTTTTTTTTCTTTATCAGATATCTCTACTAATATTTCAGAAGCTTTATAAATATATTCAATATCCTTCGTATCTCCTGCTTTTATAAACAATTTAGAAACTGCTCTCCATAGCCGGGCAATGTCAACAAACATCTCGTGGGATTCTTTTATTTCTTCTACTTTTGATATATGATAACTTTCTTTTAAAAAATCTCTATAAAGATTTCTAAACAGCGCACCGCCGGTACCGGCTTTTTCCATTAACATGGCAGTTGTTTTAAAATCCCCTTCCACATCTTTGCTTCGCTTGAACCATTTTATTATTTCCTTGCTGGTCTTTATGATTCCTTTATAACTAATATTTTGTATGGGGGGATTCAAATAATTTTTGGCATTATTACTTATAGCCAGAATAATTTCTTTCTTTAGGTCATATTTTTTATTGGTGGCTTCAATGGTATAAGAGAGGTTTTTAGAGGACATGGGTCCTCTTTCATTCCTGGCCAGCTCAAGGTTCTTTAAGGAGGTTTTGACCAATCCGCCTTGCTGCAGGGTGTCAGCCAGGTAGGCGTTATTTTCATCATATCCGTACATGGCTACATAATGGCCGGCAAAATGAATTTTATTGGTAAAATAATCCAGATGATAGCAGTCCAGTTTTATTCCAACCGGGATTCCCGAATCGATATTTTCTTTTACGTTTTCCCAGGCTTTTTTTGGTGAAGACGTTTCGCAAACATTTAATTTTAAGTTGAGGTGTCTGGCAATATTTTTAGTCAGTAAATCCGTTTTTATCCTTCCTCCGATGAAAGGGAAATCCATTGTTTTCATATTCCAGATAATGAAGTTCAGCCCCTCGCCTAACCCAAAAAGCATGGGTTCGGATAGGTTAATTCCTAGATGTAGAAGCAAGCTGCCTGTTGCAGTTGTTTCGCAATGTTGACCTTCAAATGGTTTAAAATTTTTAATGATCATTTTCTTTCCTCCTTTGTTTTTAACCTTTAAAGATGTAGATAAAAAAATAGAAAGCCATTACAACGGATAAAGACAGTTTAATAAGGACTGCTGCCATACTTCCGATGAAAGTGGCCAGGCCGGCTCTCAGGGCCATTGAATTTTCTTTGCCGGCAATAAGCTCTCCTAAAATTGCACCGATAAATATCCCTAAAATCATTCCAAAGGGAGGAAAGAAGATAATACCGGCCATCATCCCTATTATTGCTCCCCAGATTCCGTACTTGCTGGTACCGTACTTTTTAGCTCCCATTAGAGGGAGAAAATAATCTCCCAGGGAGACGATAACAGTTATAACAGCAAACCTGACTAAAAAACTTTTACTAAAAACAGGTTCTTCTTTGGCAAATTGAAGTAATATAAGGGCAGCATAACTAAGAGGAGGTCCCGGAATTGCGGGAAAAATACAACCAATTACCCCTATAACAGTACAAATTATTCCTAATAAAATTAAACCATATTCCATCGCGCTCAGGTTTCCTTTCCTTTTTCATTCTTTTTCTCTAAGTCTATCATATTTCCCCGTAAGCAGCTATCTTAATGATTTATCTATTTATTAGCTATTTTTTCATGCATATTTATTACAGGGGATAGTTCTATTTTTTATTGAAAATTATTTAACTTTGGAAAAGTAGAATGGTTCCCTTTTTTTCACAAGCAGAAAAAACAGGATTAATTTTTATTCTTCTGGCCGAGGATTGTGTATGATAACGGTACAATTTTATCCTTCTCTAAATCTTCAAGGGCTGCTGATATATCGTGCGGATACTCGACAAACTCCTTAATTACAATTTCATTGGAGCCTATTGCCGTTATAATATCAGATAGTTTGTGGGCAAATGATGTAAATGTCTTGGATTTGTATGTCGTCTTTCCGATGTAGTCAGCACCATTATTGTCAATCCATGGGGTATCCCGGAAATATTTATAGGCAATTTTATAGGGATTCGCCGCTTCATAAACAGGTTCATCTTTTAATGCCAGTAGATTGGTAAAAGGGTGAATTTCATAAATTACAAGATACCCTTCCGGCTTCAACATCCTTCCAACTAATTCAAACAGCCTCCCAAGATCTTGAAACCAGGTTAATGCCCCTGCGGTAAATAGGATTAAATCAAAGGTGTTATCATATTCAGTATCAAGATCATAAATATTAGTCCTTACGAACCGACAGTTGAGATTGGCAGATTTGGCAATTGCGCTTGCCTCTGCAATAAACTCATCTGAGATATCAAAACCGACACCTGTCGCAGCTGTAGTGTTCACTATCGAGAGCAGTTCGCGTCCGTCATTACAGCAAAGCTGGGCAACAGTTCCACCGGACAATGATATCTTATTAAGAAGAGATGATAGCGTGCTATCCAGCACAGAGTAGTTTTTATTCTTAAACAATACCGTATAATCTACTTTTCTGTTCTTTCTATGCACACTAGCTGCTTCGTTCCAAGCTTCCCTGTTCTTCTCGGAATAATTATCTGTCTTCATATATTTTTTACCTCCTAAAAAAGATAGCAAGAGGATGGTTATCCCCCTATCACCACAGCTCAATTCAATTGGAGATGCGTGCTTCTCCTATCATATACATCAGCTGACGAATCTCATTCCAGGTAATGTCAAAATCCTTATCTGTGTCTACGCGGTGAATTAATACCAGTTTTGTATCAGGTAATACAGCCAGAAGATGCACGCCGGTCCCGGTATGATAAAAACCATTTCCCAATCCTGCTTCTTCGGGGATTATACTCCACATATACCCATAACCATCCCCGTCTAAATTGTTAATCGAATAAGAGGTTGTGCTTTCCACAATCCACTCCGGAGGGATTATTTGTTCATCTCCGTATTTTCCCTTATTTTGATAAAGTAATCCAAATCTGGCCATATCTCTGGCAGTCATCCTAAAATGATAGGCAGGGTGTTTTGACTTTTTCCATTCGCGTTGATATCGGCAATCTGACAAAAGGAAATCCTGCATCCCTATGGGGTCTGCAATCTCTTCTTTGAATGCCTCAAATATCTTCTTGCCTGTTTGCTTCTCAAAGATAGTACCTAATACATTAAAATCCCAGTTATTGTAATAGAAGAAAGTTCCGGGAGCATGACTACCTCTCTCCGGACGAGTTTTAATCATAACTTGTGCCTCAGCTGCTGCTTCATGATACACTCCAGACCGAGACATTAATAGATCTCTTACTGTGGCTTGCTTTTCTATAGATGTAAGACCAGGCGGAATATCGTCTATTCCCAGCTCATCCAGACTTTTATCAAGATCGATCAATCCACGTTTTACATATATACCATATAGGGCGCAAAGAAAGGGTTTTCTAATTGAGTGGATCAGGTATTTTTGGTTAATCTTCCCCCAGGAAAAGAATACCTTTCCTTCATAGAGAGCCATAACTGCTGCTGAGCCGATTTGTTCTGCATAGTTTTCTGCTTCTTCTAACTTTACAGATGACCAACCGATTTCTTCAGGCGTTACATACTCAAGCTCATTTATTTCCTTGCTTTTTCCTGCACTTCCAAAATATGTAATAGCAAATAGAATGATTGCAGTAATTACAAATAAACCAATGATTATAATTAGATAACGTTTAGGTTTCATTATCCCTCTCCTGTTAATAATATTTCTCTCTGTTAAAAAAGGTGTAGATAAGAGTGATAAAGAGTAATAAAGATATTATTGCGAAAACCAGGGAGAATATATTTGGTAAACAAAAGGTAAGAAGAAGCGTAAAGGCCACAGACAGAAAAAACAAGGTTGTAATTAAGCTGCCGGTTTTCTTTCTTTTCGAGAAATCTATAAAATAAAAGATGGCCGCGACTAATAAAATTGCACTGAATATTACTTTGAAGGTACCCTCCCCATAAATAATCCAACTCAAGAAAGCAATGGCAATACTTCCGATAATAGTAAGCCATAAAATTGTTTTATTATTCATATTCTTTTCCTCCTTTCATTTGTCTTTTGGGGTCAGGTCTTCACATTTGACATAAGTTGCCTGGTTGTCTTATTTAAGATTAACTTATGTCAAATGTGAAGACCTGACCCCTCTTGTTTCCTCGTTAAAAGGGGTTCTCTATTAGCGTAATTTCTTTAGTTGTCGGATTAAGACTAACCATACAACCTAAAGGTAAAATTAACTTCGGATCAGTGTGACCAAAGTCCATATCAACAATTACAGGAATATCACTCACCTTAAACTCATCCCTTATTATACTTAAGATAATTTTGTTAAGTTCCTTTTTTTCTTTAAGCGAATAATCTTTTGCCCTGCCAAAAACAACACCTTTTACCTTCTCGAGTATTCCTTGAATACCATAATTTCTTAACATATATCCTACTTGGTTTGGCAAGGGCTTTTCTTCAGATGTTTCCAAAAACAAAACCTTATCATGCCAGAAAGTTTTATCCGGCCAATAATCGGTTGATTTGATGAATTCTAAAACTTCGATACAGCCACCCCAAAGGCGACCCTGGGTCATTTCCTTTCCCTGCAGGAAAGTCCAGCCACTTTCATTATTGAAAAATTCGGTACACTCTCCCAGGGTATCCTTATTACTCCAATCTTTATAGCCATTAGTCCACTTGGTGTAAGGAGTATAAGTATAAGGGAAATGATCTGTAAATAAAATCTTTTTAATATGTTCTATATACTGAGAAGGAAGATGTTTAAGCTGAGCAAATCCAGCCATTACCGAAGGACCATAAAATGTTACCATTCCTAAATAATTTAGATAAGATAAGAAGGTGGTAGCATCTGAAAAACCCATAATAAGCTTTGGATTCTTCTTGATTATATCAATATTTAAATACTTTAGAATTCGTACAGATTCATAACCTCCTGTGGAAGTGATAATTCCATTAATGCTGTTATCTGCAAAAGCTTGATTTATATCGTCTGCGCGCAATTTTGGATTTTTATATAGTTCATCCGGAGACATCCTTGCAGTCGGCATTTCCACTATTTCAAAACCAAATATTTCTTTCAAATTTTTTAACCCTAATTCATAAATATTAGAGAATAAAAATGGGAGTCCATTTGAAGGTGAAATAATGGCAATTCGTGATCCCGATTTTATTTTCTTTGGTTTTATCAAAATACATCTCTCCTCTTCTTCCACTCACTATCGTAGGAATTATGAAAGTCCTTCTCAATATTTCAGAACACCTGTGTGCATAATCAACTTCCAACCATCTTTCGTTTTTGTATATCCTTTGCTGACAGTACCTTTCCAATGAGATTCATTGCCATCTTTATCTCGCCATAATGTGTCTATTTCTACAACGGCAAAAGCTCCATCGCCTTGTTCGGAGACCAATATTTTTACTGTATCTCTATTATTATGAATTAATTCATGGGTATTAAAAAGGCCTTGCCAG
>JABUBN010000145.1_pt1 | contig 18778 bp, 15 predicted proteins | sample 7240341 | NCBI WGS metagenome assembly JABUBN01 (sample SAMN07256345, study PRJNA390944) | subsurface metagenome | isolation source: Methane hydrate marine sediment | place: Pacific Ocean: Eastern North Pacific, ODP site | reverse complement strand
AAGAATTAAAAGTAAGTATACGTTAATTGTTCATACAATTAGCTATTTCAGTATTTCAGGGTCTTTATTTTGGCTAATATTCTTTTTATCCCCCTCAAATTTGGCTTTACAAAGTCTTGCCATCTTGGTTTTTGCTTTAATGCAATTCTATACAAATTATTCTTATTACGCTACTATGCGTAAAATTAACCCAGATAATGAAGAATCGTTAGAAAAGTGGAAAACACATCGAAAAAATTTCATAGGAGGGGTAATTTATATAGTATTATCCAATTACATTTTTCAGACTCTATATTTAGCCAACATTGAGCTTCAATTAATATTATTTTTATCAAGCATATTAATTCACGTCTTAATGATTTTCGATAGGTTTATCCTTAAATTCCTTGGTAAACGTTCAGTCTATTTAATGACAGTTTCGTGGGCATCTATTTTTGCATTTTCATTTATATATTTTCTAGGTTGGATTCCTCAATACTCAATTTCTATCGTTCCAATTATTATTATTATACTTTTGTTAGAGTTAGTTTATGGTTATGCTTTAAACCTATTCGATTTTTGGGGTCTAATTAAAGAAAACAAATTAAAATTTCGAAACTTTCTTATAATTGTTTCGTATATCAATTTCTGCTCTTGGCCACTGTACTATTTAACATTGGATATATTAAATATTACTACGCTGATTTTAATCGTATTTGGAATTTTACTATTTTTAACGCTACTTGATAATGATAGCAATCTAAATTCTATTAATCAAAAAACTAGAAAGCAGGTTAATCATTTCAGCTTGATTGGTTTTGGTGTATTTGCCTCATTTAATGTGTATTTTGCATTAGATGTAATGGCTCAAACATCATTTTTATTAAATATTTCAACTTCCATATTAGTTTTTATGGTATTTGTAGGCTTCTTAGTCAAACCCTTTAAAAAACGGAAACTCCTCTCTTTTGCTTATTGGGCGTCAATGGTAACTTTAATAAGTACCATTTTTTACACCTTTTATACATCTGGTTGGAGCTGGTCACTTTTAATTGTAGGTGTTTTATTATACCCCTTTATTTTCATGTTAGAGGAGTTAAAAGAATTCTTCGATAAAATAGTTGATAATTTGAGCGCTTTATATCAAATTGTTAAGAACGCCATTAATTCTTTAGTTCAGGGAGTAATTAAATTCTTAAGAGTTAATTTTAAAGTGATCCGTATTATTTTGTGTTTATCATTAGGAATATTTACGGGAATTCTTTTTTCAGATTTAGTATGGCAGCGTTTAAACCCATTCCATTCAATTTTATTAGCTTTAGCTATTTTTGGTTTATCTTATGGAATTATACCCAGTCAGAAATCTGAAGACCTCGACGAAATTTTTAGGGAGAAAATGAAGAAATTTATTATTCTTTGGATAAGCGTAACGGCTTTTATTTTGGTTCTTATAATACCTTTTATGGAACCTCTTTTTACACTTTTCCTTGTAATATTATCAATTTTAGGGCTTGGAGCTATTCTTTTATTATTTATATACCGTTTAGAAGAAAGAGAGAGAGTTTCAATAAAATGGAGATTTTACACCTTAATATTTTTCTTTATTTTACTTGGTATTGAAATTTTAATAGTAGTTCTATTGTATGTTTTTGAGTGATTTGCAATTTTAAATATAACTAATTAAAGTTAACCGAAAAATTTAGTTAAGATTCTTCTCTTTCCATTCCTGTAAAAACTTTTTGTAGTCGTTTATCGGAATTCCTATCGAATTTATTTTTTCTCGATTACGCTTAACTCTTTCCTTTGAAGACTGGTTTTTACGGAAACTTAGTTCCCAATCAAAATAAGAACTTGATTTTGACATGATAAAAGGATTTTATATTTTTACTTATTTGTAAATTGTATAAAAAAAAGTATTTAAACCTCTTTAGATTTTTAATGAATTTCGTACTAAAAGAACATAAATATATAAAAAAGCAAAAATTAAGGATGAGAAATAAAAAAGCGTTAGATAATAAGTTAAATTATATTAGGAAAGGTTTCTATTCTTCCATTTTCTCAAATAATTTTCAAAGTCATCGTCAGCAATTCCAATTGAATTTAATCTATTTTTTTTTGTAAGCGTAATTTTTGAAGTGCTATCTGTGTTATTACCTTTAAAACTTAACGACCAATCATAGTAAGAAACTACTTTTGATGACATAATTTAATTTTAACATTAAACAAAAATAAAGCAATACTGAGTGCAAATTTACTAAAAAGGTGATTTTAAAATTGTATTAGAAAGCGTGTACTATAATCTACTAATTAAAAAATTTATGCAAAAAAGTACAAAAATTTACTGAAGGGAATCGTGATAAATGGAAGTGGACGATGATGATAATGCAACCTGACTGGATTACTCAAGACATAATAAATGAAGCGATAAAAGTAACAAAAGATAAAAAACCTGAACTATCAAAATTGCTTCCTAAACTCCGATTAGAGCGATATAAAGGAGGAAAAGCAGCTCAAATAATGCACATCGGTCCTTATTCAGAGGAAGGTCCTACGATTGCGAAAATTCATAATTTCATTAAGGATAAAGGAAGTACATTCGATGGACACGAGAAAAAACATCATGAAATCTATTTAAGCGACCCGAGAAAAGCAAATCCTACCACAATGAAAACTGTTATAAGACAACCTTTCTAAATATTTTTTTAAAAACATAATAAATCTTTTTGAATAGATCTTCTATTAAAATCAGATTTTAATAATTCTTCGAGTTCAGGGAATTTAAAAGAAAAAATATTCTCAAAAGCTCTTTTTAGCAATTCGATATATTTCTTCCTATCGTACTGATGTTTTTTTTCGTCATAAAGATCTGAGAGAATCACCTTCTTTTCGGGGAATTCCGGATCAGCATCGGCATTGAGTATAATATAGCGAACATTTTTACCGGGAGTCACTACCACACCTGATCTTTCTAGTTGTCTTGCAGCAACAGCCTGATACGAATTTACCTTGTATTGTGAAGGTTTTCTGGAAATTCTTTGGCGAATCGTAAGTTCTTCTCGCGAAACTTCACCTGTCTCTATCTTGTCCACATATCGATAGAGCATCTTCTTTACTTTTGGGATTCTTCTCATAAATTCTTCGACGGATTTTGCGCCTTGAAATACATCGATAAATGCGTACTGAGCGTCTTTAACGATTTTTGGTATGTCTCTGCGTCGAACTTCGATTCCTCTTACTTTTATCTCTCCATCGCTTTTAATCCCCCAATAGTGGCTTAACGCCGGGATGTCCGGTTCTGCACGAGATGGAAGAAAAACGACAAAATTGTACCTTCCGTCCCAACTCATTGGAATACCCACTTGTTCAGTTATTTCTTCAGCAATATTTTTAGTTACTACTTCGAACTCCTCGGGAGACCTATTTTTTGTATCTTTGAGCCAAATTGAATCCACAATTCCGTGAATAACTTTACAACCATGTTCTTCTGCTATCTCCGCAGAGCGCATAAGGAATTCACGAGCAAACGCGCAAACCGTTTGATGGGCTTCGATCTTTCCGAAACGAGCGTTTTTGAATCCTAAATACCCGAAGCTTACTACGAGCACCCATTTTAGAGCAATGTCAGTGAATTTATAACGGAGGTTCCCAGTTTTACGGACATACTCTTTGTACTTTAGTCTTTTTGATAAAGGCAGACTTATTGATTTCGATATGATTCCTTGTCTTTTTGAGCATATATGAAAGTCCAATCCTGGAACTTTTACACCTGTACCGTCGTCTTTACAACACTTGCAATTAATGGTTTCCGAAGAAACATTAAAGTTTGCCATTAAAGAAGGATACATAGAAGAAAAGTCTAGTTCCACCACTTGATCAAAAACTCCAATGATCGGTTCGAATATATGGCCTCCACGATCGCTTCTAATTAGGTCCATTCCAGTATTGAACCCTTCTGGATTTTTCTTGAATGGAGGAATTAAATGGCCAAGTTTATAAGCGTTATAAAATTGAATCGACTGGAGTGCCCCCCCGATAGTTATGCGACTTAATCTTTGGAGCGAGATTCGCGATATACGGGCGACTTCAATAACGCCTGGAATATTTCCTTCCGTAAAATGGAGGCTGGCGTATGTTGTTGTGTCCAAATGAAATCTGCCAGATAAATAAACTTGAGTCTTTGAACGCCGTCTTATTATACCATAAGACATATAATGATCTGAACCACCAGAAAGCTTGAAAAGACAGTTTACCAATGGCTTTTTATCCCGAGAAAGGTAAAGATCTTTTGTTACTCGATTCTCTGAAGCCCGAGCAACTAAATACGGAAGGAGAAATTCGTCCCCATTTTGGGTAAGTATTATATCAGGATCGAGATGTTCGATTACTTTGCTTATGGTCTTCAAGGTTTCCGCTTCGTCTGCTTTATCGATCAATATTTTTCGTTTTATGTATCCATCTGCTCGTGGAACATTGCTCTCGTCGTTTTCAACAATACTGATTTCAGCATGAGAAATGGGATCATTGTAATATGGCCTTATCCCTTGGTACTGAATTTTTACATCTAACCAAACGGCTTTTAGTGGGGGCAAATCGTAGAATAACTTTTCGTTGTCATCTTGTAAATATAGAGAAACAAGGCGTAAAATATTACTTCTCTTGTCTTTGCCCTTTTCAATTTTAACTTTGAAACGACAGAAAGACATAGGGAATATGTCATTGACATAGAAATACATCTGAGTAATAGGAAGGTCCGTATTATGCAAGATAAAAAGTCCTATTCTGTCAACTTCTTTAATTGTTTTCTTAAATACCGAGGGTTTCGTTACAGTGACACCAAGAACTTTCGTTTTTTTGTGATCTTCCAGTTTTGCATACTTTTCACAGATCCGCACCTCTTTTACATTTAGATTTTGAGTAAGGATATATTTCAATCTTTTTAAGTCGTTACCGACTTCATTTCTGGGCACGGCAAAAAATTCAGGACAGAATTCTTGGTATATTTTTATTACCTTCTGCTCTTTTGAGGTTTTTACCCAAAGGATAACTCCTTCGCTAAAAGTAGATACATCTAAAAGCCACCCGTCAAAAACATTCTGTGAGTCCAACTTCTACTCTTTTCCCTTTATTATTTCCTCTATTTCGATAATCTTTTTTTCCAACAACCCAATTTTCTTTTCTTGCTCAATCGCAAACGACATGAAAAGAATTTCTGAAAGCATAGGGCGAGCGCTTAAACTGCCAGCATCCGCATGAATTCTCGCAAAGTTCATTAATTTATCAAATATTTTTTGATCTTCTGGCCTAAGCGCTCTTTTATAGTCCTTCCAGCTTTCGATCTCGTGTTCAAGCGCAGGACGAAAGCTTGGTACGGTTCTACCACACATATTTACTTCAACTTTCTTTTTAGTTTTTCAAACAAACCCAGAAGGGTAGTCTTCTGAAACATTAAAAAAAATATACTTCGAAAATTTTCTAATTTTCTATCTAAAAAAATAATAAATAGATCTTTAACATTCTAAGATTATAGTAAAAATTTAATTATTGGATGAGATATGAAATACAAGATAATTGATTCCCTTTGTTATGTGCCAACTGAAGAAGTCTTTGTCGATCTTTTAGTGTCGTTACCTCCTCAGATGGCTAGATATCTTCAAGATATTTTTGGTCCACGAATTGCTCCTCTACTTGGGATAACGGCAGAAGAACTTTATGTTATGAAAACAACAATGAATGCAGCTGAACTCAAGAATGCGATTAAACCTTTTATGCCAAATATAAAAAAAATGACATCAACCACAGATGAATTTGTCAAGCTGCTCGACAATATGGGCGTTGAAAAAGCTGTCGTATTTAATCTTGACGAAGAAACGCCTAGTGGAATTGCGGGGCTTCCAAACGACTATTATGCCGAAATTGTTAAAAAACATCCAGATAAATTCGTAGGATTTGCAGGTATTGATCCTTTAAAACGAATGAAAGCCGTAAGGGAGATAAGAAGATCTTACGATTTAGGACTTAGAGGCATAGCTGTTAGACCGTTTATGTTTGGAATACCACCCCATCATGCGAAAATGTATCCAATTTATTCCACATGCGTGGAACTTGACATCCCTATTTGGTTTCATCTTTCTATAAATTATTCCACTAATAATATGGAAGTTGAAAGACCGATCTACCTAGATATTGTCGCTCAGGATTTTCCTGAATTGAAGATTATTGCGGGACATGGCGGATGGCCTTGGGTAAACGAATTAGTAGCTGTTGCTTGGCGTAATCCTAACATATACATTGATATTGCATCTTACCTTCCTAAGTATATTGGTATGAAAGGAACGGGATGGGAGCAACTTATTCATTTCGGTAATTCAGTTCTTCAAGATAAAATTCTATTTGGATCAACTTGGCTTTTTATGGGAATGTCAATAAAACAATTAGCAGATGGCGTTATGGAATTACCTCTTAAAGAAGAAGTTAAAAGAAAATGGCTCTACGAAAATGCTGCTAGGCTTTTGGGGATAAAAAAATAAAATAATCATTGATAGAAAATAAAATGAGCAATAGGTATTGTTATATGAGCATATATTTAAAAGACCACGCCCCTTGTGGGATATATTGCAAAAGATGCCCGGGAGTAAAGGTTTATAAGTGTAAAGGTTGCCGGGAGCAGAATGGTCAAATAAAAGATTTCCCTGTATGTAAAACGTATGAATGCGTGACGAGCAAGAGATATAAATTCTGCTACGAATGTGAAGATTTTCCTTGCGAGAAATTACAACCGATCGTAAATTTTGAAATTTTCTTACCTCACAATTCAAAAATTTACAACCTGCTTATGATAAAGAAGCATGGCATTGTTAAGTGGAATGAAATTTGTGAGAAGAAATCAGACCTTTATTATAAAGGACGAAAAATTCAATTTGGTGGCGATCCTTTGACTCTTGAAAAAAAGAATCCAAATTTATACAAAAAGAAATAATAGAACTATCGCTTAATCTTCGATTTTTAGGAAAACCAGCAATCTAATGTCATGTTTTTCATTGACTTTGCTAAGTTCTTTTTTGGAACACGTGGCTTCCACTTTAAAAGGCGGTTTTCAGGCAAAAAAGGATGCTGAACTAGAACATATTCTGTATATCGCTCGTCTTCGTTTATCAATGCTAATACACTTCCGAAGTGGGAGAGAATTTTTCCGCCATTAGGTCTATAGAGAGAATATTCGTTTAGGGGAGCAGTTAGGACGATGAGTGGTTTTGTTTTCGAGAGAATTGCTTTAATTCCACTTATGGCTCTCAGCAAATCCTCAAATGTTTGCTTTTCGTAGCTTTGAAACAAAGTAGTAATTCCAGAGATTAGAACAACTTTTATATGTTCAAGTTTAGAAAGTCTATTCTCTAAAAGTTCAACCATTTGATCCCATGTAAACGCACGGGCGATAAGGATGTTCTCCAACACTCTTTGAGGCGACAAATTTTGAGAAACCGCAAACTTGCTTACATTATACGGGTTAAAGCGGTTATTTGCGTCAATGAAAGCAACTTTTATTTCTTCTCCTAAACCTCCATTATTAAAAGATTTTTGAGCGATAACCGCAGTGGTCAATAGAATGTTCGCAAGTTTTTTTTTATCGCCATAAAGTAGATAAACTAAGTTTTTATGAAAGCCATCTCCTCCCAATAACTCGTCTAGCGTTGAATCTCCGCTCGAAACTAAAGGAATTCTCTTGTTTTTTCTATAAAAATTAAACCCCGAATTAAACGACATTACATGAACTGATGAATCCCTCAAAAAAAAAGTGGGTTACTCCGACAATTTTCTAAAATTTGCTAGAAGCATAAATAAATTTCGTAAGATAATTACTCAAGCTAGAAGAGTAATTCTCTTTAAAAATATTAGCTTTTCATGGAGACAGAGGGAGGAAAGTGGAAGTAAAAATAAAATAAGATTGGTAATTTCGAGCTTTTAATGTGTCGACAAAAATCATTGCAGCAATTTAGTAGAATTTAAAATTATCGAAGTTCTACTTTTTCAAGCAAACATTCTAAAAAAATGATCACTAATTCAAAACTTTATAACTAATATCGTCAATATTAATTATTAACAAATTGTATTTAATTAAAAACGGAAAAAATGTGAATAAAAAAAATGTCGAGTCCGTACGAAAGTAGATTTTGGCGAAAAAACTGGGATCCAGGTCTCACAGATCTTGACCCTAAAGAATTTGAGACCACTTATCCGGAAATGTTAAGAAGTATATTCGAAAAGTATCCTGATAATATGGCACTTGCTTTTCAAGGTTTAGAAATTAATTTTAGAGATTTAGATAGATATTCCAATCAATTTGCTAACATGTTAATAGAAAACGGATTTAAAAAGGGGGATGCAGTAGGAATCAATTTACCGAATGCTCCAGAATATATATATTCCGTCTTAGGTACGCTTAAAGCGGGATGTATCGTTTCAGGTGTTAGCCCCTTAATGTCAGATGTCCAAATGCACTATCAAATCGAAGATCTTGGGAAAGGAGGCAATAAAGTTGCCTTAGTTACTCTGGATGCAATCTTTGAACATAGGTTAAAAAAAATTGCCGATAAATTACCTCAGCTTAAAGTTGTAATAGGAACAAGCGTAATTGGATCGTTTTCTAAAGAGGATCAAGCAAAAATTAAAGCAGTTAGAGAAATCCCCTCGGGTGAAATCACACCCTTAGAAGGAGAAACCGTCCTACACTTCCAAGACGATGTTTTGGCAAATTATTCTACTGATCTGCCTAAAGTTGATATATCTCCGGACGATATTGGTTGGATTCAATATACAGGAGGAACTACGGGACCACCAAAAGGTGCGATGTTGAGCCATAGAAACTGTGCTTCAAATATGTTATGTATTAAAGCTTGGCTTCAATGGGAAGAGGGCAAAGGAATGCTATGTTCAGGATTTCCAATGTTTCATATTGCGGGATTAGTAGTTTCTGAAGCAGCTATAATCTTAGGCTGGGGACAAATACTTATAGCTAACCCCAGAGACGCCTTAGGTATTTGTAACGAGATGAAAAAATATAAACCAACCGTTTTAGTAAATGTTCCTTCGCTATACCAGATTCTGATTAATTTTCGAAAGTTCAAAAGGTTAGATCACTCAAATATAGTATCATGTATCTCTGCAGCAGCCCCATTTCCAAAAGAATCTCAAGAAGCATTAGAAAGCATAGTAGGGAAAGGAAAATTGTTAGAACTCTATGGAATGACAGAATTATCACCTGTGGCAACAATGAACCCCTCTTTAGGGGAGAAAAAATTGGGTACTGTGGGATTACCTATCTTAAATGTTGAGTTAAAACTTGTCGATCCTGAAACCGGTAAGGAAGTTCCATTAGGGGAACCAGGGGAAATCTGCGTAAGAGGACCACTTGTCATGCAAGGTTATTACAATAAACCTGAAGAAACCAAAATGCAATAGATTCAGACGGATATATGCATAGCGGCGATGTAGGAATAATGAGTGAAGATGGTTATCTACGAATAGTTGATCGTACAAAAGATATGATCATTGTCGGTGGATTCAAAGTATTTTCAGCAAAGATCGAAGATGTGTTAGCCAAGCATCCTGCAATTGGAATGATCGCCTTAATTGGATTGCCTAACCCTGATCGTCCCGGTTCGGAAATTGTTAAGGCACACATCCAATTAAATCCTGATTTTGAATACGATGGAAACGAAGAAGCATTAAAAGAGGATATTACAGCTTTTGCTAAGGAGAATTGTGCTCCATATGAAGTCCCAAAAATAATCGAATTTGCTAAAGAATTACCTCTAACTGTAATAGGTAAAATCGATAAGAAAGTTTTAAGGAAACAATAAAATCCATTTTTTTTCTTATTCTTATTTTTATTCGTCATTAATTACGATTTTTTATAGGATTGTTAAATCACTAAAATCTAATCTTTTAACTGAAAAAAAGTCTCATTAAGAAAGTTAAAACTTTATATCCACAAGAATCAATAATATTTAGTAACAATTTTTTTTTAAAAAAATAAATAATTTGAATGAAATTAAAATGTCAAGCCCTTATAGTTCAAGATTTTGGAAGAAAAACTGGGATTCTGGATTGGAAGATATTGATCCTAAAGAATTTGATACTACATTCATTGAAATGTGTGAAGATGCGTTTGTAGAATATGCTGATAAAATGGCGTTAGAATTTTTAGGATTAGAGATTACTTTTAAAGAATTAGATAACTATGCGAATCAATTTGCAAACATGTTAATTGAAAACGGATTTAAAAAAGGAGATGTGGTTGGTATATGTCTACCTAATACACCAGAATATATGATAACCGTAATGGGAACATTGAGAGCAGGTTGTATTGTATCTGGAGTATCACCGCTACTTTCAGCGGTTCAAATTCAATATCAACTCAACGATTTAGGTACAGGCGGTAAGCAAGTCGCGTTAATGACGTTAGATGCGATATTTGCGGGTCATATAGTCAAAATTGCTTCAAAGATACCACAATTGAAATTAATAATAGCTACAAGTGTAGCCGGCTTTTTGCCAAAGATCAAACAAGTTCTAGGTAAAGCGTTAGGAAAAGTCCCAAAAGGTAAGGTAACTCCTTTAGAAGGAATAAAAATTATTGATTTTCATAAGGAACTTATTGCGAATTATTCCACAAATCCAGTTGATGTTAAAATAACTCCTGATGATATTGGATGGATTCAATACACAGGAGGAACTACGGGACCACCAAAAGGAGCGATGTTAAGTCATAGAAATTGCGTTTCAAACCAAAAATGCATTATATCTTGGCTTCAATGGAAAAGGGGAGAAGGTGTATTGTGTTCAGGCTTTCCAATGTTTCATATTGCTGGATTAACCGTTACTGAAGCAGCTGTAGCTTCGGGGTTTAGCCAAATATTGATCCCTAACCCTCGTGACACTAACCATATGATTAAAGCCATGAAAAAATATCGTCCAACAAACTTGGTTAATGTACCCTCTTTATATCAACTGTTAATAAATAACCCTAAATTTAAAGAGATCGATCATTCAGAATTAGGAACGTGTGTTTCTGCAGCTGCTCCATTTCCAAAGGAATCTCAAGAAGAATTAGAAAGCATTATTGGAAAAGGAAAATTATTAGAACTCTATGGTATGACGGAGACATCTCCCGTATCGACAATGAATCCTTCGTTAGGGTTAAAAAAATTAGGCACTATTGGTATACCATTTTTAAACGTAGAACTCAAAATCGTGGATCCTGAAACTGATAAAGAAGTCCCCCTAGGCGAACCTGGAGAAATATGTGTAAAAGGACCGTTAGTAATGAAAGGATATTATAACAAGCCCGAAGAAACGAAAAAAGCGATTGATAAAGATGGATACATGCATACTGGCGATGTAGGAATTATGGACGAGGACGGTTATATTCGAATAGTCGATCGTACAAAAGACATGATAATTGTTGGAGGTTTTAAAGTATTTTCAGCTAAATTGGAAGACACTTTGACTAAACATCCAGCTATTGGAATGGTAGCTACAATTGGTTTGCCCAATCCTGACCGTCCTGGATCTGAAATTGTTAAAGCATTCATCCAGATTGATCCGAGTTATGATTTTGATGGAAATGAAGACGCATTGAGAGAGGATATAACAAAATTTGCTAAGGAAATGTGTTCGCCTTACGAAGTCCCTAAAATAATCGAATTTACTGAAGAACTACCGCTGACGACAGTTGGCAAAGTCGACAAAAAAATTCTACGAATATAATTTTCTGGATGATCTCCAGAGCTTAAATACCAAATTGTTTTATTTTTTAATATTAATTTATATTTCTATTGAGGAGATAAAAGTTTATATATCTTAAATTAATGTCCTTCTTCAATTTCATTTTTTACAATGTTAACGATACGAGGGAACACACGCCAATTTTTTCGTGGATTACTACTTCTGCAAATGAATCTACATCCGTTTCTTGAATGTTAATAATCGCGATTTTAGCACTTAAAGAAAGTGCTTTTCTAGGATAAAATGCCACGGGATATACTAATAAAGAACTTCCAAGAATGATTAATAAATCGCAATTATTAATCATGTCGTCTGCTTGACTCAATATTTCTGAACGCAAAGGTTCTCCAAAAAAAATCGCGTTTGGTTTCAATAGGCCATTACATACTTCGCATGAAGGACGACTCTCACCCTTCATAACTTGATTTATCATCGTTGTAATGGGATAGATTTTATTACACGCCATACAAATTGCTTCGTGAGCTGTCCCATGTAACTCCACAATATTTTTACTATGGGCCTTTTGATGAAGACCATCAATATTTTGAGTAAGAATTCCTTTTAATTTGCCAAGTTTTTGGAGTTTAGTTAACATTTTATGACCCTTGTTAGGTCTTGCTTTAAATATGTTCAATCCCATCTCTAGCATAAAATCTAGATTCTTTTTAGTATCAGACACATACGAATGGATGCTCGCAAACTCATCAGGATTTACTTTTTCCCACAAACCAGTACCCGGGCTTCTAAAGTCCGCAATTCCGCTCTCTGTGCTCATACCAGCCCCAGTTAATACTACGATGTTGTTGGCATCAAGGATAAGTTGAGCAAATTTTTGAATTTTTGCATTCAAATCATTCATTTAAGAAATTCTCCAAATTTATTTTGAATTTTTGTTAAAAATAGACCAAATATTTAATATGATTATTTTTATTTATTGAATATAATATATTATTATAACTATATTAATTATTGAATCTCCATGTCTGCTACATATTCTAAATTTCAGAAAAGCTTCATTTACAAAATTTGCGTGGTTGGTAACGGTGGGGTTGGAAAAACTTCAATGGTTCTTAGGTACTGCGAAAATTCGTTCAGAGACAATTACCTAATGACTATTGGCTCAAATTTCAGTACAAAGACTGTAGAATTAGCTGATCATCCGCAATTTCAAGTAAAACTTCAACTATGGGACCTTGCTGGACAGAAACATTTCTCCTTCGTCCGTCCACCATTTTATCGAGGTGCAACGGGCATAATTTACGTGTTTGATTTGACTAGACGCTCATCATTTGCCGATTTAATAGAGTGGCGGGATGAAGTTGAAAAAGTAATTGGGCAAAAAGCAAGTCTTTTAGTAGGAAATAAACTCGATTTAGCGAAAGAGGGGAAAAGAGAAGTATCAGAACAAGAGGGGGACGCCCTCAAGAGTGAAGTCCACGCATTTAAATATTTTGAAACCAGTGCTAAACATGGTGATTCAGTAGAAGATGTGTTTAAGCTTTTAACTTTAGAAATCCTTAAATCCTCGGGAAAAATTTAGTTTTTAATGTATAAACAATAAATTAAAATTGCTTATTTAATTTTTAACTAATAACAATTTATTACTTTATAAATTTCTCAAAATAAGTTAAGGAAATTGATGATTTAATCATGTTTGGCGGAGGACAGGTAAAATATGATAGGGCTCTTACAGTTTTTTCGCCCGAAGGAAGATTATTCCAAGTAGAGTATGCATTAGAGGCTGTAAGGCGCGGTACTTTAGCTGTAGCTGTAAAATCAAAAGACGCTGTTTGTTTAGCGGCTCAAATTAAAATTCCTTCAAAATTAATGGATGCTGATTCCATTGATAAATTATTTCAAGTTGACGAGCACATTGGTGTTGCAATTGCAGGTTTACATGCAGATTCAAGGACTTTAATTAACTACGCTCGAGTTCAAGCACAATCTTTTCGTTTAACATATGATGAGCCTGTAAGGTTAAATATGCTTGTAAAATCCATAGCAGATATGAAACAGCAATACACCCAGTTTGGAGGAATAAGGCCATTCGGTTGTGCTCTTTTCTTCGTTGCTGTTGATGCAAAAGGCACTCAAATTTACACTACATCTCCAAGTGGGATTTATCGGGCATTTAAAGCTTACGCTCTAGGAAGTGGCGAAGCAACTGCAAGAGAATATTTAAAAGAGAATTATAAGGAAGGATTGTCTTTCGACGAGATCATAAATTTAGCGCTTAATACGCTTAAAGAATCTATTGATGAAGCCCCCACCAAAGAGAACATCAGACTTGTTTATATTAAGGCTGAAGACAAAAAATATCACGAGTGCTCGAAGGACGAAGTAGAGCAATTTTTAACGACTTTATAAAGTTTCTTCTTCTAATTTTTATTTGCTTATTTCAAGTTACCTTATTTTTAAAAGAAAAAAAATTAAAAAAAAATATTATTTATATATATACATATATTAATTTTTCTTGAGATTCGTAGATAATAGCACCATCGACAATCAAAGTCCATTTAAAGTAGATTATTACGTTTCCTTTCGTAGTGTTTAATAATCCATTTAGGACTAAACCTTCACCAAAATACAACGTAGTATTTATTATTGTAAAATTTACTCCTGTATAGACGCCGTCTATAAATGTAGTGTTTTCAATTGGATACATATCTGGAGGTAAAATTAAGCTATAATCGACATTAAGAGCAGTTGAGCTATATACAGATAGATTAACTTTAACATCCAAACCAGGCGCAGAGAAGTTAGTATCGTAATTTTGAAGAGTTATTTCGAAGTTTGCTGGATTATTCGGATAAGTCATAGAAGTTTCCATCTCAAAGTTATATGAAATTGAAACATTAGAAGGCGTTTCACCATCCGTAAGGTTCAGATTGTCGTACGCATCTTGAGCGTTTTCACCATAACCAACATTTCTAATAAATGCTTCTACAAATCCGGCTAATTTTAACTGTTGAAGGCTGCCAGCAGTGCTATATGTAGGGATATAATAATAGATTGACCCTCCAAGGGGGTATATTAAAGTATTTCCGTGTCTTTTACCTGAGATTAAAGTAAGCTCTTGCGTTGCTTCAGATCCATAAGTTTCTCTCGCTGTTTTAGGACCAATTAAATTTTCAATGGAATCTCTTGTATAATAGAAAATTGCTTCACCAAAATGATCACCGTGTCTGACTACATATATTCCTGCGAGTAGTGTCGCTGTTTGACCTTTATATTCAACCAAATCTAAACCAATATATTCAATTCCATCACCTAAATCAGTTTCTATGTAGAATAAATTACCATCTTCGGGTCTTTCGTGGAAATCATCGCCTCTTTTCCATGTTTGAGAATTTCTTACGTGATATTTGTAATTCGCTTCTAATTGTAATTCAAATAAATCCTCTGGATAGCGTAATTGTGCTTTTAACCACTCTGGGACTGTTTGCCAATCATATTTTTCCAAATAAATTTCCCAGAGAGGAGAAGTTGGGTCACCGCTAGGGTCTAAAGTCGGATTTTCATAAAAAGTCATCTCCCCACTTATTACATCGATTAAACTAACGCCTAAAAATCTTAATATAGGATATTGAGCATACGAACCTACATTGATATATGTATAAATCGAAACGGCATAATACATTTTACCTCGGGTCATATCAAATACTAAGTAGGGATCACTGTCAATTCTTAATTGAGGAAGGAGTATCTGATAAACTCTGTTTATAACATTTCTATTAATCAAATACTCATGTTTACTATTAAAAGCGTAAGCAAAAAGTCCTATGTTTAAAGTTTTCCAAAAACCTTCCAAGCCAGTAAGAATCCCGTCTGGTTCTTCCTCATATGTAAACTTATTATTAGGAATTCCTTCTGCCCACTCAGTATTAAGTAATATATCGGAATCATAGGCGCCTAGAGCCCCCGATTCGTAATAACCTAAAGTTTGTTCGAGATATCGTTGGCTTTCGCTTTCCCCAAAGAAAATTGGATAATTTTCAGTGATGTTGAAGGTTAAAGACACATTTACTAAGTTACCCGTAAAGGTATCCATTGCTAAAAAACCCTCAATATGATCGTATAATTCAGTGTTAGTCTGGACAGCATCTCCAGCAATTTCTGAAAACCGTACAGTTTTAGGTGCAACCCAATATTCTTTATTATTTATATATACTATGTCTGAATCTGCTAAACCCTCGAATGTAGAACCGATTGAAGCCGCTAAATACTGAACAGCAAAATTTTGATCAAATTGTCTAACTTGGGATACCATTAAAGCGTCGGAAGTTGTAGAAGATTCGGTAAAGTTCGAAATTGACCGTTCTTCAAACATATCTAAACCGGCACATGTCGAAGTCCATTCAATTTCCCTTTTATATTTTTTTATCCATTGTTGTTCTGTCCACACTGCTGTGTTGTTTAGGTTTAATGTTGGTCCAATACTGAATATTAATGGAGTAAGTGTGAAAGCAATTACGATTACTATGATATAGATGATTTTTTTTTGTTTAAACCGCGAAAAAATGTAATTTGCCGAATCTTTTTCGAACTGCATTTTTCCATAAAGGTACATGAAGATTCCTAAAGATGTCATTGTTATGAAACCCAAAATAACTGCCCATATTTGGATAAGACCTATACCGTCTAAAGGGAGCGTTGCAACGAAAAAGAATCCAAGTCCACATAGTAAACCAATTATTAAGAAAGCATTTGAAATCACATAATAGTCGTTTTTACGTAAATATGTATTCTTCACTATGTTAAGAACCAGTCTAAGAATTAATACTCCAAAAAAAAAAGTCACTACTGGAAGAATTAGATTTGAGTAAATAAAAATAGTTATAAAATCCTTGTTATTCGAATCAAATAAAACAGCAAACGCGTCTAATATTATGTTTGGAGTAATTTCAATTTGCCCATTTTCAATCAAATAGATTGTCCAAGAAAAGCCGCCATTATTTACATCAAGTAGTAAACCTAATAAATAGAACATTACAAATCCAATCGTCCACCAAAACGCTAATGCTTTTAACCTTGAGGGTTTTCCGAATCTTAGCTTAGTACCAATTATAGTTAACAAATTTCTTTCAGGTGGTAAACTCATTATAACAGATCCTATAAATGCCCCTATTAATGCAGTTTTGTTAAATATAAAATTAGTAGACCACAGATTTAAGAAGTAAAAATCAAAGAAATCAATTCCACCCGCTTTATTTGAATACAATTGAGCCTGAAGATTAATATTCCCGAACCAAGAGGGCCACCACCAGAAAATGGCCATCGATGTAATTATCGCAACAACTACAATAATCAGGAGAATTAGTTTTTTATAATGACCATTTTTTTTAAATAGGTTGTAATTAAACCGAGCATCTTTTACTACATTTGCATCTTGACAGTCTTGACAATAATAGTTAAATTTTTTATGTTTCTCACACGATTTTTTTGCCATGTAAAATCAACAAATATTTTCTATTTTTTTTTACTTAAAATTAAAAAGATAAAATTTTTTTAGATAATATAATGCGTTAATATAAAAGATAATCACTAATATTAAGGATTTTCTTTTTTGAAGTATAGGTACTTTTAAATGGCCAAAAAGAAAAAAATTCGAGAGGACTTTGATGTAATCTTCGCAAGCGGTAATGAAAAAGCGATTAAAGAAATGTTAGATAAATATCCTTGGTTACTTGACGAAGTTTCAAACGAAATGAAAGGTAACATAGGAGAACAACAGCAAATGATCGCGGCATTAGGCGTAATGGAGGATGAGCTTGGAGGACCGGTTCCTTTAGACGAGATAATTTTTAGTTTAAGAATAGATTTCAATATTCGTAAAACAGAAGAAGAAGTACACGAAATTTTAAGTAGCACAGAAGATCTAAGCTTAGTTAAGAGAGAGTCAGACGGTTGGACTTTAACAGCTGAAGGGGGCAAAGTTTGCGACGATTTTTTAAATAGAAATTTAGGAAAAATTGAATTTTAATTAGTTTTGCTATTACTAATATTGAAAATAGAGCAACTTATTTAACTCAAAAATGAATTTTAAAATTACTATTGAACCAATATATTTTACCTATAAGTGTTTTGTAATTTAAATGAAAGACTTTTAAATTTTCTAATTTGATGATTAAAATGGATAAACGAGACGAACAAAAGGATAATAATCAAAAATTTAATGATACCAATCCAGACCCAACAAAAGTAGCTTTCTTTTCTGATATGGGTAATATGGAAGAAGAAATAGCTTCTGAAGCAATTGAATTAGTAACACACGCATTATCGTTAATAGAAGCGCGTTTTTATGACGATAGCATCGAAATTTTACGTCAGGCAATTGGGTTATACGATCAAATTAGTAGAATTGCAGAAGTTGACGCGTTAAATAATAAAATTTCCGAGATTTATTTATTAAAAGAACAATCGTTTAGAGAAAGTGAATTAGAAACAGATACTATAATTGAAAATTCTCAAGAAAAAGTTCTTTTAGAACAGAACGAAGAGGAATTGTATAACCAAGCGGATTCCTTAATTGTAGAGGCATTACAACTTGTAACAAACGAAAAATTTGATGAGGCCCTTGATAATTATGACGAGGCAACAAAAATTCTCCAAAAATTAAGTAAAGAGCTTGAATTAAAAAAGCTAAGTGAATTGATAGAGGATTGTTTTAACAAAAAAGCAGAATTTGTACGAATACATAAGAAAGCGTCTACTGGGGAGATTATTACCGTAGAGCAAGATAATGAAGAGCCAATATCGAAATTAGAAATAAAGGCACAACGAGTTAGAGCGTTTGAAGAATTAAAAAGGAAAGAAAATCAAATATCTAATCAAGCATATGAATTAATTGGAAAAGCAACAGAATTAAAAAAGATACGACAGTATGATGAAGCAATAAGGTTATACGACGAGGGGCTTGCTTTATTTCAAGAAATCAATTGGAACAATGAAGTTAAAAAAATTAAAAACATGATAGAGCAAGTTGAAAGAGAGAAAAAAAGATTTTTGGAAGAGG
>JABUBN010000144.1_pt1 | contig 18827 bp, 14 predicted proteins | sample 7240341 | NCBI WGS metagenome assembly JABUBN01 (sample SAMN07256345, study PRJNA390944) | subsurface metagenome | isolation source: Methane hydrate marine sediment | place: Pacific Ocean: Eastern North Pacific, ODP site | reverse complement strand
TGATGAAAATATTTTTGGACGTGTGTATATAGGAACACATGGCCGGGGTATAGTATATGGTGATCCGGTTAAAACCCCGGGCTTCAGCCCGGGGGGATAAGATCGCCAAATTGAATCGTCGCATCTGCAAGTTTCATCAGGAGATGAGTTTGCATGCGACAAACAAGAATGGGAAGAACATGCGTTTCGCCTACTTACTTTATGCAGGGTATAAACTATTCTCGAAACTCAAATTCAACAGCACTCAACCAAAGAGTAAATTCTCCCGCTTTTTGAAGAATTATAAATTCAGCACGCATTACGCTTCGCTCAAATGCGCGCCAGGAGGTATATACTCTATCTCCTCTGAATCAATTCCTGATCATCTTGCCCGAAGCCCGCATCATAATCTCCTTTTGAAATGTAGTTCTTTCTAACCCATGTTTGTCCCTGCGTCATATCAATGGTTTCAAACATAACTGCATCATCTGCCTCATACACCCGTTCCATGGTATGTTCATTAACCCGGGATTCTCTCGCTTCACAAGCTGATAACTTTTGAATGATTTCATTCACCATCTCAGCTTTAGCAGCAACAAAAGAAGAGTCTTTTTCATGTTCGGAAATGGCTTCTGCTATGATTGCATCAAAAAGCCTGAATTGTAACTTACTGAAAAGATTGCTGTTAAGGTATATGTCCATGCCATATATCTGTCCATTGATAGCATAAGCAAAGCCAATCGTATTGTCAGGCAGGTCGTTCAGTTCTTTAAGCTCGTTCTTATATTCATTTATTACCTCCACCAGCTCTTTGCTCTCCAGTGTAAGTTGCAGGCTTGTCCCCGACTCATCTGAACGTACGTCTACATCTTCTCCTTTCATCTCTGCAAGGTTTTTATTCAGCTTATCCTGCTTCTCGGATACCTTTCGCCAGACTGCAGACTGGTTTTTTTCATAACGCGAGGCCAGCTTAAGATCCCTGGAAGAAAGCATCTTTGTATTGTCTGAAAATTTATTTACTTCTTCATGTCCTCTTTTTTGCCATCTTCCCGATTCGACACAAAAACTTTCCAGGGGAACATGTTTTGTATGGGGCGGAATGATTACATCATATCCAATGGTTCTGTCCTGCTTGCCTCCTTTTAGTATATCACCGGCCAGAATAAAAATATAATCATCCGTGTTATTGGAAATGCTTAACTGGTTCACATTACCGGTTTCCTCCACCACAACATCCTTGTGTCTGATAACTTCCGATAATATCATATATTCTTGATTTTCTAAAGTTTCATTTCCGATTAAAGGGATAATCTGCAGGTTCTTACAGGCAATGGATTCCCCGATAACAAATGAATCATTTTCTACTGAAAACTTTGACTGATCTGCAGGTTGACCAGGAACATCCATATGCATGTTGCATGAGATAGTTGATAATAGGATGATACAAACACGAACTAACGTATGCTGTATTGTATTGAATGATTTTTTTTTCATGACTTTATGTTTTTGTACCCTGACAGGGTGGGGGTACCCTGTCAGGGTATTCAATTGATTTACTCGATTACAAAATTCCTGGTTTTCGCCTGCTCTTTTAAAGAAGAGAGTATGGCCTTATCCAACATCCCTTCATTTTCATCAGCTGTTGAATGTTCAGTAACATATTCAGCGCGCTTTCTATTCAGTTCCTGGATCTCCTTGCTGATCTTATTTCTTTCTTCAGCCTTTTGCACAATATATTCTGTTCTTTCTTCACGATCCATCTTTTGCATTTCTGCAGGAAGATCCGTTGTTTTGATCTTGTCTATGCTAAAATCCTCCTCTTCCGCTGCATCCACCAGGTCCCATGACCTGTTGTTATATACATGTGAGCTTTTGGATACAGCTCTTTTAACAGAATTCACCGAACCATAGTGACTTGCATTCGCATCCTGTTCTGCCTGAAGTGCTTTTTTTTCATATCCTATGGTTCCATAGGGTATATAAGTATTATTCAGTTGCCGGTTCAATTTTACGATCCTCTTATCGTATGGCGATTCGATATAAACTGTCTTCCTGTTCTGCTCAATGCTGGCATAACAACCGCCGGTAAGATCGGCACCATGCTTCCATGAAGTATTAATGCCTTCATTGAAATTTCCACAAAAGATGGTGTTTATTATCACTCCTTTTTCCCTGGCATCGGCACAAGCTGTCTGGTAGTTTGTTCTTCCCTGGGTAAAAGGTTCATTGCCTGCTATGTAAATAAGCTGGAGATACTTGTCAGACTTGCTCCAGTCTAACTGTTTCAGACTGGTGTGAATCACTTCACCGCAAAATTCACTGCCCCCGTTTGTTCTCAGTTCAAAAAGGTCTTTTGAGATCTCATCCAGATCGGATGTAAGAGGAGTAACCATGCGAATGTATCCCTCGGAAGAAGGCAGATTATCATTGCCGTATTCGTAAAGCGCAATCTGCAAAACAGGTTTCTCATTTCCGCATTTTGCCCTTGCCAGTTCATTCACAATACTCCATAATTGCGATTTTGCCTGGTCTATAAGTCCATCCATGCTATTGCTGGTGTCGAGAAGAAGAGCTATTTGTATTTTCCTGGCTTCACGGGAAGCCGGTACATATGCAGGCTGACTCTTAGCCTGATCGGTACAATTTGTAAGAAGTGTTAGAAAAAATACCGATCCTATCCATTTTAAGTTTTTAAAATTTATAGTTTTCATCCGTTTAAAATTTTTAATTAATTGAAACTAATTTGATTTGAGAGTAAAAGTACCGGGTATAAAAGGCATATGAAAGCTTAACTTAGGGAGCAGGTAATTTGAATTAGTATACTGATCATCTCACATAGTTAAGGTTGATTTTTAATCCAAAAATCACGTGAAAATCAGCCTTCTGAGAGATCCCTGATTTTAAATTTGGCTTTTTAGTTTATACTTTTACCCTATGAAATTTTTTATATGATAAGAATAACGCCTTACATACTATGCTTTCTGACAGGCATTATCACATTGTATTCTCCGGGTCTGGCTCAGGATCGTTCCCGGTTCACTGTATCAAACGAAAATGATACAAGGAAACAGATTGGCTTGTTGCTCGATTCGGCAGCATTCACTTTGGAAAATGCTCCTGAAGAATCATTCGACTATGTTGAAAAAGCACTTGAGCTAAGTATTATTTCAAGAGATCAGATCAGCGAAGCAAGATGCTATGCTTTGTTGGGACAGATCAATGCATACCTGCAGCAATACGATCTTTCAACAGATTATTATAATAAGGCGCTAAAAGCTTATGGCAGCGGACATGAAAAACCGGTGAATGATATTTACCGCAGTTTGGCAAAAGTATATGAGAATAGCCGCAATCCTGATGAAAGCATAAGGTATTACGCGAGATATCTGGATTATGTTCTCAGAAAAGATCAAACCACTCAGATAATATCCGTACGATATGATCTCGCCAGGGTATATACTTCGAAAGGAGAGTACAACAAAGCCTTAAGAGAGTACAACGAAATTCAGCGACTGGAAGAAAACAGAAGCAATCAGGCTGGTCTGGCCGATGTAAGTACCATGAAGGGCGAAGTTTACCTGAAACAGGAAAAGCCGGAAGAAGCCATAGCCACTTACAAACGTGCAGTGGCCATTGCTGATGAATCGGAAGACAAGGAAAGAAAATCGAAGTCACTGCGCAGCCTTGGCAAAGCTTACAGAAGCAACAAACAATACGACGAAGAGCTGGATGCACGTCAGCAGTCGCTTCAGCTAAGTGAAGAAACACAAAGTATGGACGAGCAGGTGGAAGACAACCTGGTTATTGGAGAGATATACATTGAACGCAATCAACCGGCACAGGCATTGCAATATATACAGAAAAGTGTTGATTTATCAGAAAAGATCGGAGACATCCAAAAGAAAAGTGTGGCTCTCAGGTCATTATCGGAAGCATATAGGGAACAGGGAGAATATAACAAGGCGCTACTTGCCTATAAGGAGTATGCAACAACTATTGACTCTATCTATAATCAACGTGAGCGAGAATTGGAAGGCAATCTGGAGGTTGTAGCCAATGTTGGCCGAAGGTTGCAGCGTATTGAATTACTGGAGAGGGATTTTGAGATCACAAAAAAAGCCCTGCTTGTTATGGAAAAAGAGAAAGAGATCAATGCGAGGGAATTAAAAACCCAGAAAAGAATCACATATTCTTTATTCTTTGTTGTGCTGGTTCTTTTTACTACCTCCATATTTGTGTACCGAAGTTCCGTTCAAAAACGCAAGGCCAACCTGCTCCTGGCGCTGCGTTCTCTCAGAAGTCAGATGAATCCGCATTTTATATTTAACTCCTTGAATTCGGTAAACAGTTTCATAGCGCAGAACGATGAGCGAAAAGCCAATAAATACCTTTCCGATTTTTCTTCTCTGATGCGTTCTGTACTGGAAAACTCAAAGCATGATTTTGTACCTGTTTCCTCTGAAATTGAAATTCTTAAACTCTACCTTAAACTGGAGCATTTCCGATTTCAGGATAAGTTTGATTACAAAATAGATATTGATGATTCAATCAACCAGTCGGATGTAGAGATACCTCCCATGCTTATACAACCTTATATTGAAAATGCTGTATGGCACGGATTAAGGTACAAAGAAGAAAAAGGATTGCTTGAGTTGAACATATCAAAAGAACAGGATAGTATTTGTGCTGTGATCTCTGATAATGGAATTGGCAGAAAAAAATCGCAGGAGATGAAAACCAGGCATCAGAAAAGCAGTTCGTCTACCGGATTGAAGAATACAGAGAACAGGCTGAAAATTATCAACGAAATATACAAAACGCGGTTTACCGTGACCATTGACGATCTGGATAAAGAAAATGGAACAGGAACAGTAGTGAGCATACGAATACCCATCTCAGACGGGGAAAAAATAGAATAATGAACCATGTCTGATGTGGTATAAATACATTAATTATTATACAACAAATTATGTTGAAAGCCATCATAGTTGAAGACGAGCCTGCCAGCAGGGAAACGCTTCGCAATTACATAACAAAATACTGCAGGCAGGTTCAGATTGCCGGAGAAGCCGACTCAGTAAAGACCGGCCTCGAGGCCATCAAAAAATTCAATCCCAACCTGGTTTTTCTTGATGTGGAAATGCCCTATGGCAACGCTTTCGACTTACTCGACCAGGTGGAAGAACAAACATTTGAAACGGTCTTTGTAACGGCTTACGACCACTATGCTATGAAAGCCATTAATTTCAGCGCTTCGTATTATATTCTTAAGCCCATAGATATTGATGAACTGGTGAAGGCCGTTGAGATGGTGGCAGAAAAAAAAGAATCGAAGGAGCATGCTTTGCGCACAAAGGTGCTGATCGATAATATCAGAATAGAGAACAAACAATTGCAAAAAATAGTACTGCCTTTGCTCGATGGTTTTGAGGTGGTAACAGTGAAAGATATTGTGCACTGCAAAGCCAACGACAACTTCACCGAGTTCTTTTTACTGGATGGTTCAAAGCAACTGATCTGCCGTACCCTGAAATTTTACGATGAGCTCCTCTCCGATCTTGATTTTGTACGTGTACATAAATCACATCTTGTCAATCTTCAGTACATCAAACGATACAAAAAAGGCAAGGGCGGACAGGTTATCATGAATAATGGTACAGCCATTGATGTTTCTGCTTCCAGGAAAAACGATTTACTCCTAAAATTTAAGAGATAAAAGTAAAAATGAATCTGCTTCCTTTCCCTTCTTCACTTTCAACATGGATACTGCCTCCATTCATTTCAACAAATTCTTTGCATAAAATCAGTCCTAAACCGGTTCCTTTTTCATTGTCGGTTCCAACTAAGGTAAAATCTTTATCAATTCACATCTTGCAATATTTTTCATAACAGTTGAGTAGAGAGCAATTATAATATTTTCGTTTAAAATAAATCGAAATATCCATAGGCGAGAACAAGCAATTCCCTATAAAGTATTATAATTTTGACCCAGTTTACATGTTGAAAATTTATTGCTTATTAAGTATTAATCCATTGGGAAGAGTATATTCCCCTGAATAATAAAGTCCTTCATAATAACTATCCCACTTGCCAGTTATATTATTATTTGTAAATGAACCATTAAATGTATATGTTGAGCCAGATGATAAATCTAGTATTGCAATAGAAGAACTACTAATAGTTGCTTCCAAATTATTAATAGGAGAAACTTGTGGTACATATCCATTATCAAATCCGCAATTCGTAGCTATAGGTTGAAAATTAGAAGTCGTAAAAGTCATTGTTATGTCAACTTTATTCTCATCATTTGGATTCTCTTTAATAACCCATGTGACATCCCAATCTGCAGTTCCTACATCCATAATATTCACAAAATCACAAAAATCAGTTTTGTATGTAAATTTTGCGGGAGTACTTGTTTTCCATGTTCCAACAAGATTTCTGGCTGGTGTAAGAGGAACATCTTTTTTACAACCTGAAATAACCATTAACAATAGCCCAAATATTAAGGACGTCAAAATCAATTTTTTCTTTTTCATAATTTTAAAAATTATCGTTTATACTTATTCATCTGTCATTTTGTTTAATGAACGCTAACATGTTTTTATAAGCGTAGACATAACTATTATTTTCTATATACAATTGTAAAGAAATATGTTTTTTATTTGCCATTTCTTTTACCAAAGCAATTGTGTCCTCTGCAATGGAATGAAGATTAATATTATCTAACGAGAACTCCAATAAACCTCTCTGAGATCTGGACCATGTTAACAAGTTTTCCAACAGAGCACTGATATTTTTCGAGCTCTGATTAATGATCCCGATAAATTTTTTATTTTCCTCAGCATTATATACATCATAATTCGTCAGAAGTAAATTGGAAAAGCCAGTCATTGTGGCCAAGAGATTCTTCTGATCATCCGCAAGGATTGAAAAAAACTTATCTTTCATAGCATTGCTTTCTCTTAATTCTGCTTCGGATTTTGATAGAGCTTCTTCAATCTTTTTGCGTTCAATTTCTGCGGTAACTCTGGCACCAACTATCTTCATTAGATCCTTTGCATAAGGCGGTATATTTAGTTTTTTACGTGATACTGCGCAAATTACACCATTCGCTACACCTTTTTCATTGTATAAAGCCGTACCTATATAACCCTCTGCATTTAGATCAACAAGAATTTTGTCTTTGGGAAACAGGTTAATTACGTTTTCTGAATATGCACAATATCCTTTTCGTCTAGTCACAGCACAAGGTGTTTCCTCTAATGCATAAGAAAAATCATGAGATATCTCACCGTCAAGATACAAGGGTACCGCATTGATTCTCTCATTCTCAATCATCTGCCCTATCAGTACGCAATCAGCACTGAGCCATTCTGCCAACCTAGCTACAATATTATCAAAGAAATCTTGTCCGATTTTACCTGCTGCTGCTTCAACCAGCGAATGAAGCATTTTTTCATTTTGTTCGGCATTTTCTTTTGCCTCATAATTTGCGATATTTTGCGCCTGGTACTGTTCTTCTTTTTCTTTTAAAGTTTTTTGGAGTTTTGCTATTTCAGCCAGTAGTTCCTGCCCTCTATCCCTTCCCTGCATATCTGTCTTTCTTTTTATATTCCTAATAGTTGCCTTTACGATTTATAAAATTGTAAGTTTCAAACTATCAGTTCAATTTGATCAAAAGTTCTTCTTAGTACATAAAAATGAACCCCTGACAGGGTGCAGGTACCCTGTTAGGGTAGCAGGGCAGGATACATCGTAACTGGAATACTACCCATACCATAAATCTTGATTTGAAAATCCTGTCTTTTCGTAATCCAATAATAGATTCAGCACGCATTACGCTTCGCTGAAATGCGCGCCAGGAGGAAATAAATTTTAGCCCAAGGGGGCAATAATCAATAGCCCCGGGCAACGCCCGGGGATTACATAACAGAATATAACTAAGCACCACAGGTGCGAAATCAATAATTAAGACATGTTACAATCAATGGTAAAAACTACATTCATATTCTCTTTGAAAATAATGATTGCGCCCCGGTGGGGCTTGGATGGTATGGCCTATTATAAACCCCGAGCTGCTCTCGGGGCTATTGATTTACGCACCTTCGGCGCTTGAATTGTGAGTAACTGCGCGTCAGCAATTATAATGAAATCGAAAGCAAATCTAAAGGTGACCCTACTTTGCCAGATGTCACTATTAACAATATTAATCTAAGCAATGAGTTGGAGAGTATATTGTATAATACAGATTAGTATACAGCATGAAATTTTGTAGATAGAATTTCCTGAATTAAACACAAAGCATTACTTTTAATCGATTATGCTTCACAACTAAATATTTTACAAATTGACAAAACTCAAAGAGATAAAGAGCTGTGTTAACTGTACACAAAAATCGTCTCTTTTTAAACTTTTAAATAATTCAGAACTAGAATTGATCAACGATAACAGATTACAGGTAAAATATCGAGCCGGAGAAACTATAATAAAACAAGGAACACAGTTCACAAATTTTATAGTGTTATGTTATGGAAAAGCAAAAGTTTATTTAGAGGGTAGAAATGGAAAGAATCTTATATTGAGATATTTAAGACCTTTTGAATTTATTAGCTGGCCGGGTGCATTTACTGACAATAGGCACCATTCTTCAGTTTCAGCAATAACAGAATCATTGGTTTGTTTAATTAATGTTGTTATACTCAGAAAAATAATAGAGCAGAACAATAAATTTGCACTTGGTTATATTGAAAATGTGAGTCGTGCCAATAATTTCAGCACTGATAAATTACTGACTATTTCTCAGAAACGATCACACGGTCGCATTGCTCATTCACTGCTTTATCTTCGTAATGATGTTTTTGATGAAAATACATCCGGTTTGTCAATTTCCAGACAAGAATTAGCAGATATAGCTAGTATGAGTAAGGAAAGTGTGTGTAGAATTTTGAAAGAATTTCGTGAAGGAGGAATAATAAATTTAAGCAATAATTCTATAAAAATAGTCGATTTAAAGCTGCTAAAACAAATAAGTGATTTTGGATGAGATTTAGGAGCCCCTTCTCTTTGGTTCAATAAAAAACCAATATATGATTTACTAATGCAATTGCTTGTGAACTGGTGCAATCAATATAAATTCTTCACCTTCTTCTTCTCTGACCATTTTTAAAAATTCGCAAGTCATACAAGATTTAAGTGCCTTTGCAAATGTTCCTGAAATTCTTTCTCTGCAAAGCGTACCTGATATTGCCCAGCAGATCCTTCCGGCATTTGCTCCTCTATTTAAGCCATTATGGAAATCATCAACATAGGCAGGGCATATTCCAAATTTCTCAATATTCTTCCCATTACGCTCTCTGCCGCAATTCATATACTCCCAACAGTTTTTCTTTGGCGACATGAAATTAGAATGATTTGTGTTAAAAATCAGTAATAATTCTTTGTGATCTAACACAAAGTTATAAATTTTTGCTTTAATATATTCCTTTAATTCAAAGGACAGTTTTAATGCTTGTTAAAATACCCATACTTCCAAGGTATGCTTTACGGTTACATGCCCTCAGGGTAGTATTACATCCGGTTTTCCTACTTATATACCGGTCAGGGCATGTCCTGACTCTACATGTGAAAACCCTGACAGGGTATAGGTACACTGTCATGTTAGCAGGGTAGGACACATCGTGACCGGAATACCTCATATCAATCCGGATTGAAAATCCTTTCTGTTCGCTATTAAATAATAGATTCAGCACACATTACGCTTCGCTAATTGCCCTCCAGTGAAGAATTCAATTTTCGTCCACTGTAAATTCGTGTCAATCCCCCTCCCTGGAAATTCAGCACAAATATTTGATTACACAACTTCTTTATTGTATTTTCATATCCATAACAAATATGACCGGTATTTAATTCATATACTACCCTAATTTGCAAACAACAAAACCTCTCCCCTAAATAAAAGAACTATGAAAAAAACAGTTTTCACAACTATTGTTATCTGTCTCTCTGCTTCCTTAGTAAAAGGACAGGTTCCGGAGGCTGATTCCCTTGCATTAGTGGCTTTATACAACAGTACAAATGGTCCGGGCTGGACTGACAATACAAACTGGTTGCAAACCGGACAGCCGGTTTCAACCTGGTATGGGATCACTATTACCAACGATACAGTTACCTATATAAATATTACAAACAATAATCTTGACGGCAACATCCCGGCTGAGATAGGAAATTTTACAAAATTACAGCACCTGTACCTGTACGAAAACCAGTTAAGTAGCTCAATTCCTCCAGAAATTGGAAATCTCGATAGCCTGGAATATTTACTATTACAAAACAATCAACTTACCGGTCCCATCCCTGACGAAATAGGAAACTTATCCAGATTAGAAAGTCTGAGCTTAAGTTACAACCTCCTTACCGATGCTATACCTGCTGAAATTGGGAACCTCGGTAGTTTGGCAGAACTAAGATTGAATAGCAACGAACTTACCGGCAATATCCCGGGTGAAATGGGAAATCTGAATAGTTTAGAATATCTCGACTTGTCGCAGAACCAACTTGACGGTTCCATACCTGTTGAAATTTGTGATCTCAGCAATTTAATGTGTCTCTACCTGAATGAAAACTTGCTTACCGGCAATATTCCCCAGGAAATTGGTGAATTAAGCAATTTGACATATCTATATCTCGGTGAGAATCAGATTATCGGATCTATTCCGGCTGAGATTGGTAACTTAAGTAATTTAACGCGCCTTCTTCTGCACGAGAATCAATTAATGGGTTCTATCCCGGTTGAGATTGGTAACTTAAGTAATTTAACACGCTTAATTCTTTACGACAATCAGCTTAGTGGCCCTATTCCGGCCGAAATAGGAAACTTAATCAATATGGGAATGCTGAGATTTAGAAATAATCAGCTTACCGGACCTATTCCTTCAGAAATAGGCAATTTAAGTGAATTATTTGATCTCAATTTTTCCAGCAATCAGCTTAACGGTCCTATTCCCCCAGAGATAGGTAACTTAAGTAATCTGCAACAACTAAATCTATACGAAAATCAGCTTACTGGCCAAATTCCTCCTGAACTTGCAGAACTAAGCAACTTATGGTCAATAAATCTGGCCCGCAACCAGCTCAGTGGTAATTTTCCGGTCGAGATTGGCAATTTAAGCAATCTGGAATATATACGCCTTCATGATAATCAGCTCGATGGTTCAATTCCTGTTGAAATTGGTAACTTAAGTAAGTTGAAGTATCTGGAACTATATGAAAACCAGTTCACGGGCACTATCCATACAGAGATAGGTAATCTAAGTAACCTGGAACAAATACTATTACACGACAATCAGCTTACCGGTTCAATCCCTGAGGAGATCGGGACCTTAACCAATTTAATAGCTATATATATTTACAGAAATTACTTCAGTGGACCCATTCCATCAGGGATTAATAGTCTCACTGAACTGATAAGTTTTCGTTTGTACACCAATTATTTTACATTTTCCGATTTGGAACCCATAGCTGGTCTGACTATTGATAATTTCTATTATGACCCCCAGTTTCCCATAAAAACTAACATATCGCAGATAAATGCAAGCACGGGAGACAACCAGGAACTCGATATAACCGATTTAACCATTCCGGAAATTACTGCTACCAATAATCAATATCAGTGGTGGAAAGACGGCGTTGCTATAACAGAATATACTGATACAGCTAACCTGATAATTGACGACCTGGATGGTTCTGATCAGGGATTTTATCACTGTTCGATGATAAATTCTGACTTTACTTATCTTACATTATTTACCGATTCTGTATTATTAGTCATCGATGGCCCTGTTGACATAACGCTTACACCTGATCGTATTGACGAGAATGTTGCTTCAGGCACAAATGTAGGAATCCTGGTAGCAGATGATCCCGATCAAACAGGGGGACATACCTTTGCTCTGGCAGAAGGAAACGGTATCAATGACGCTGATAACGACTTGTTCTTTATTAGCAGTGATAATTTGATCATCAATACATCACCCGACTATGAGACAAAACAGGAATACAATATTTTTGTCAGGGCAACAGATGATGATCTGAAAACCCTTGATAAAGCACTCATGGTTACAGTGGATGATCTCACTAAAGAAGATCCGTCAGAGACGAATATTCACCAGATCATAACAAAAATATGGAATATTTACCCGAATCCTGTTTCGGATAACGCATTCCTTGAGTATTCTCTTGCCAACAAAGAAATTATTTCGGTTCATCTGTATGATATGCATGGGCAATTGGTGCAATCTTTTATTACAAAAGAAACGCGAGCATCCGGGGCTCATATGGAATTATTGCAGATAGATCAGGCTGTTCCTCCGGGAAATTATATGCTGGTAATAAGCAATAGCATGGGTAAACAAAGTATTAAAATAAGCAAACAGTAATCAGATTTAGTATATATAATGTAAGACGGTTAGTACCCCGCTGCCATCCCATCTTTGCGCGATTCGGAGGCACCGATATAAATTTTTCTTTCCGGATCGTACAGGATAGCCTGGTAGCCTCCGTAAATGCCCTTTTCATAGCCAATGTTGTGACCCCTATCCATCAGTTCTCGTATCACTTCATAACCGAACCCGCTCTCAAGCTGAATAGTGCCCTTCCCTTCTGCAGGTTCGCCTGTTGGCCTGGAAGAACCTTCATGAGCCACACGGGGAGCATCGCCTGCCTCCTGTAAATTCATGCCAAAATCTATTATATTCATTATTATCTGTACATGTCCCTGGGGTTGAAAATCACCTCCCATCACACCAAAGCTTATGAATGGATGGTCATCTTTGGTTATAAATGCAGGAATAATAGTATGAAATGGTCGTTTACCCGGTTCGTATACGTTGGCATCAGTTTCATCCAGACTGAATAGTTCACCCCTGTCCTGCAGCATAAATCCAAGGTCCGGAGGTACCATTCCCGATCCCAATCCACGATAATTGCTTTGAATTAAGGAGATCATATTCCCTTCCCTGTCGGCCACAGTGAGATAAATGGTTTCTCCTGCAGATATTTTTCCGGCAAGATAAATTCCTGCACGATCCGGATCAATCAACTCCCTTCTTTCTTGTGCATATTCTTTGGAAATAAGGTAATCGACCGGAACATCCTGAAAATCCATATCGGTATAATAGTTAGCACGGTCTTCGAAAGCCAGTTTTTTGGCTTCGGCAAACAGATGAATATGCTCTGAGCTGCCATACGCAATGGTGTCAAAATTGAATCCTTCCAGAATATTCAGCATTTGCAACGCCGCTATTCCCTGTCCGTTTGGCGGTAATTCCCAGATATCGTAACCGCGATAATTCACAGATACCGGCTCAACCCATTCAGACCTATGATTCGCCAGATCGTCCACACCTAAGAATCCTCCCTGCGTTTGTATAAAGTCAGCAATTTGCCGTGCAATTTCTCCTTTATAAAAAACATCCCTGCCTTCCTGAGCAATCTTTCGGTAGGTGTCAGCCAGGTATGGATTTTTGAAAATATCACCTTTCCCGGGTACTTTACCTTCTGTTGTGTAGGTTTCTTTAATATTCGGATAGCCCTGACGCATATAATAATTTAGTGAGCGCTGGAAATAATACCCTATCAGTTCTGTGAGAGGAAATCCTTTTTCAGCATATTCGATGGCTGGTGCCATTACCTCCTGCATTTTCAATTTACCAAATTTACCATGCAGTTCAAACCACCCGTCAACGCAGCCGGGAACGCTTACCGGAAGTGGCCCGTAAGGTGGGATCTTTGCATAGCCATTTTCTTTGAAATAGTGTAAGGTAAGAGATCGAGGTGATCTTCCACTGGCGTTCAATCCATACAATTTTTGAGTTTTGGCATCCCAGACAAGGGCAAACAGATCGCCTCCAATACCGCAACCTGTGGGTTCCATTAATCCCAATGCTGCATTGGCAGCAATGGCAGCATCAATGGCTGTTCCTCCTTTTTTCAGGATATCAATACCTATCTGGGTGGCCAGGGGGTGACTGGTTGCCACCATTCCATTTTGTGCTATCACCTCAGAGCGCGTAGCAAAATTACGGCCTGTGATTCTGTCCTGGGCTATGGTTAGAAATTGCATACCTGATACACAAACAATAAACAGAATAATCCTTTTCACTTTTGTAGTGTTTTAATTTAAAGGTTATAAATAGTGTATTTCTTGTAAACAGGCTTGCAATTTAATTCATTTTAAGTTGTAATGAACAGATAGGCATGCAAGGTTAAGGTGCCAATTAATCATGTACTGGTTTGCGACCCTTTACAACAACCATTACCTTTGAAAACATGAAAGCATGGGTAATCAATAAAATATCTGATCTTTCAAAAGAGGAAAATCCACTCGACCTGGTCGAGTTGCCACAACCGGTGCCTGAAAAGGGTGAACTATTGCTGAGAGTAAAAGCTTGTGGTGTTTGTCACACAGAAATTGACGAGATTGAAGGAAGAACACCGCCTTCATCCTACCCTGTTGTGCCTGGGCACCAGGTGGTTGGCATCGTTCAGAACCACAAGGGAGAGAGAACTGATATAAGCACCGGAGACCGCGTGGGTGTAGCCTGGATATATTCAACATGTGGCGTTTGCACATACTGCCTTTCCGGTCAGGAAAATCTTTGCGAACAGTTCAAAGCTACCGGAAGAGATGCAAACGGAGGATATGCCGAATACATGGTTGTGCCTGAGAATTCGGCATTCAAAATACCTGATGAGTTCACAGATGCTGAAGCAGCACCTTTGCTGTGTGCAGGAGCAATTGGTTATCGGTCACTGGCTCTTTGCCGGATGAAAGATGGAATGAGCTTAGGCTTAACAGGCTTTGGAGCCTCTGCCCATCTTGTTCTGAAACTGGTAAATTACATGTATCCCAATACGGACGTAATTGTTTTTGCCCGCAACAAAGCTGAACAAAAGTTTGCTTTGCAACTGGGATGCAAATGGGCCGGAGATACAACAGAACGACCATCTGCCCTACTCGATTGCATTATTGATACAACTCCGGTATGGAAACCCGTTGTTGAAGCATTACACTGCCTGAAACCGGGCGGCAGGTTAGTAATCAATGCTATCCGAAAAGAAGATCCGGATAAAGATTATCTGTTGAAAATAGATTATCCTAAGCACCTGTGGATGGAGAAAGAAATAAAGAGTGTGGCAAATGTTACACGCAAAGATGTGGAGGAGTTTATTCAGGTAGCCGCCAAAATACCAATTAAACCAGAGGTACAGGAATACCCCTTTGAAAAGGCGAACCAGGCCCTTCTTGATATCAAACAAAGAAAAATTAAGGGAGCAAAAGTACTGGTGATCTAACGACTTGAAAGTCACTACTAACAATTTCTGATGTTTTTCTGGGAAGTGTAAAGTCATGCTGAGCGCCTGCCTGTGCTGCGCTCAGGGTAACCAAAAAGTTTAGAGTCATTCTGAACGTTATTACAAATCTTTGCTTTAATTTGCGAAACATAAAGAATAAACCATGAATTTACAATCGGAACGACTGGTCTTAAAAGAAATTAGCCGGAATGATATGGATAAGCTACATGAGCTGAATTCTATCTCTGAAATTGATGAGTTCAACACCCTGGGCATACCCGCAACTATTGAAGTCACAAAAGAAGTCTATCGTCCGGTTATTGAAGACCAGAAATCGGAGAAGAGAAAACTTTTTTGCTGGCTGGCATCTAAGAAAAGTAATGATGAAGTCATTGGTGTGGCAGGCATGAAATTGTCGCTCGATAAATTTAAACTGGGCGAAATCTATTACAACCTCTCACCTGATAACTGGGGTCAGGGTTATGCAACCGAAATTGCAAAGACTCTTGTGAAATTAGGTTTTGAAGACCTTAAGTTGCATAAAGTGGAAGCAGGAGTTGCTACCGAGAACGTCAGATCCATCGGGGTTCTCGAAAAAGCAGGGATGACACGTGAAGGTTTGAGAAGAAAGATCCTGCCGATAAGAGGAGTCTGGAAAGACAATTACCATTATGCCATTGTTGAGGATGACAGCAGAGATTTTTAGTTGATTTTAGTCATTCGATTAAACTGCAACCGGTGATTCGGTTTCAGCTTTATTGTTTTTCGTATCTACCGTAACAACCTTATATTCATAATTCATTAATGCATCCGGACTATCTTCAAACCGGAAAGGTTCTAAAGATACCTGAGGTTTGTGCTCAACCTCCCCGATCCTGGTATCATTTCTCCATATCTCGTACCACTTAATCGGATGGTCTCCTGCATAAGCAGTATCCCAGGTCAATTGAATGGTCTTATTGCCGGTCTTCGAAAGTTTAGCATTTTGTACTGCCGTTAAACCACCCTGATCCAACTGGAAATAATTGGTTTTTCCTTCTTTCACCCTGTTGGCCATTTTTTCAATTTCCTCTCGTTCACTTTCACTTAAGCTGCCGGAAGTAAGTTGTGAAGCTGTAATATTCTGACTAAGCTGACATTGAGCAATATCGTCTGATATCTGGCCAATTCCAATAATTGCTGTACTGATTCCGGGGGTGGTTAATGAATATTCAATCAATGGTTTGTAAGGCAGTTCTTTACTTCCTGCCTGTCTGACAACATCAGAGGGCTCTCTTGACCAGTGAGCCCCTTTCGTATACATGGCACCATCAGCAAAAACTTTCATGGCAATTAGTCCTATATTCTTTTCTGCAGCAACAGGTATCACGTTGTGCTGCATGTTGAAATTCAGCTTGTCGTTTGCATTGATTGCCACCAGCAATCCATCCAGTACATCGTAGGTATCACGACGGATCATGTCCATCATCATACCGGCATTGTAATGTCCTGAGAACCCGATATGTTTAATCAGCTTTTCTTCTTTGGGATTCAAGCCTGTAAAGTTTGTGCCGTCCCTGTAATCTCGTAAAGCGGCCAAAGCACCAATTCTTTCGGCTTTCGGATCGGGATCATCAAGACCTTCGTATACCGCGTCCACATCGGCCGGACTGGTAACACTGTGGATAAGTACCATATCAAGATAAGCACCTTCGGGATAAAAACCTTTGCCGTCACCGAAGATCTGCGTTAAGCTGCGTCTCAGGTCGTCGATGGTATGAGATCCTTCCTGTCCATTCGTCCAGTTATTCAGGCCTTCCATTTCCATATCTCCTTTGGCCCATCGCAAGTGTGTTTTAGAGGTTAAAAATATAGATCTTCTTAATCGTTCGTTAAAATCTGTCTGTCCGGGTATCAGATCCAGTTTCCGGAATGCTTTGCTGTAGTTGACCTGACTTGGTCCGTATAAATTGGATGTGTCAAAATAATTTACTCCTTTGTCGAAAGCTTTCAAAATGATGGCTACCGGATCAACATCTTTGGGCGTCCATTGAATCGAAGCCTGTCCGCCCAATCCAAAGGTGGTGACTTCGTGATTCAACCGGCCGAAACCTCTTGTCATCAGTTTTGGCCTGGCAGTGCAGCAATAGAAGGAAGGAAGGAGACTGGCTCCTGCTGCAAGGGTTGCCGAAGTTTTGATAAATATCCGGCGACTGATATTTGATTTTGATTTCATCCTGACTGGTTTTTTATGTTAGTATAAATTTACAACTTTAGTCAGTTACTTTCAAGATTTTGCATAATTTGAATTACTTAAATAATGGAATCGCATACGAAGAATTTTCCGGTATATGAAAATATCACACTGTCATATGTGTAACTAACCGTATATTTACAGACAGAAGAAAACAAACACGCAATTCAGGAGTATAATAAGACTAGTATAACCAAACATACGCTCATGAGAAAACTCAAATACTTACTGTTTTTCCCGATACTTTCTTTTCTTTTTATAGTGAATTCATACGGCCAGTGTGAACCTGATACAATCGGTTGTATAGATACCGACAACCCTGGTCAGATCTGTCCGGACACATTGCCGGAAGGACAAGTTGGTGTTTATTACGAAGAAACAATCACCCTATTACCCCCTCCGGAAGCTGTTCTTTCCGGGGGCATAACTGTTACCATTGTAAAAATAATAATTGACTCAATCGGAAATCTTCCCCCGGGCATTGAATACACTGCCAATGCAGTTGAATTCTATCCTGATACAGCCTATTGTATTTTGCTTAACGGGACTCCTGAAAGTCCGGGAACTTATGATCTGTACATACGGGTAATTCCATTTGTATGGTTCATGGATAATGTGATTATTGGTCCTGCCCAGGTTAACGATACTTCCCTTTTCATCACCATCAACGGACCAGACGCATTACCTGAAGTTAATAACTCATCTTTCTCAATTATACAACGCTTTCCCTATCCATTCTCGGGAAAATCCGTTATTGGCTCTTACCATGCAAAGCCGGAAACAGTAGAATTAAGAATTTATAATCTGCTGGGGAAGATTGCGTATTCCGAAAGAATGTATGCTACAACAGGAAACAACTTTTTTGTATTCAATGGCGAAAACATTCCTGCTGGCACCTATATTTATACAATCTCTAACGGTAAAGAAATCTTAACACGAAAATTTATAAAGCTGGAGTGATCCATCTGGAATAAGCTGCTATTCTATACTTTACTGATTAATTTCCCTAAAAACCAATAGTAAACTGCAGCGTAATATTCAAAGGAGGGCCAATATCTCCCGGTCTTCCTATGTACTCATTGTTGAACAAATTCTTTGTGATAAGTGCGATTTTTGCATGCCTGGTCAGCTGATACGAAATCCTGTGATTAAATACGATGTATCCATGCTGGAGTTGTATCAATAATGCAATCGAGTAGGGCAGATGGTCGTTCTGTTGTATCTCCGGCCCATTTGCATCCCAGTTGCAAAGCAAACTTTT